>ENA-ORBV01000049-ORBV01000049.1-microbial-mat-metagenome-genome-assembly--contig:-NODE-49-length-204654-cov-18.682252_pt1 | contig 204654 bp, 196 predicted proteins | sample MGYA00237777_ERZ505514 | MGnify/ENA primary metagenome ERZ505514 (study PRJEB26160, sample SAMN06269048) | microbial mat metagenome | isolation source: Oligotrophic lake microbial mat | place...
AACCTGTTCTTCACCATGAGCCACATGATGGGCGTGCGTGCCTTTGAGGTTCACCTGTGCAACTACTGGCCGGAATGGGGGCAAAAGCTGGTCGAACGGCTCGTCAAAGGCGATTACCCCGAAGTGCAGCGCATGATCACCACCGAGGCGATGCCCTTTTATCACCTGTGGATGAAGATCGAGGGCGAGCATACCAGCGGCGACGGCTATCTTGACAAGCTTTGCATGGAATTGATCGGCCTGCCCAGCAGCCGCTGTCGCCCGCCGACCCGCGACGTGCGCGCCCTGTACCGCGAAGAGGCGCGCCGGATGATGCAGGGTACCGGTGTTCCCGGCGTTTTGCCGGCCTGAAAACTGGCGGCGCAAAACAAAATGGAAGGATGCTCGGGCGGCTCAAACTCCACTACGTCGCCATGACCCGTCCCTCCCACCTCCTTTGCCTTGCGATGCGACGCGACTCTTTCGATGACTCCGAGATCGCAACGCTCGCGGCGCGTGGCTGGCATATCGTCGACTGTAGCGGGGTACAGAATGCGCCTAGTGGGCTCGCACCTGCATAAGTATGTAGAGCCCGCGTAGGGCGCAATAGCGTGAGCGTATTGCGCCGAATGATAGGCAATAACCCGAAAGGAGATAGCCATGCCGGGAGCTTTTGCACACATCACGCTGGTCAACATGCTTAAGGAGACCAGGCGGCTCGACGCGCTCGGCGGTTTCCCGGATACGGCCAAGGCGGCTGTGCTGAAGTACTTTAAATACTGCGAACTCGGCGCCGTGAGCCCCGACTATCCCTACCTCGCTATCGGCGATAAGGGTGCGGCGAAATGGGCTGATGATATGCACTACACCCGCACCGGCAAAATGATCCACGCTGGCGTGCGAAGGCTGCGCGCCCTGTCCGGGCCGGCTCAGCAGAAATGTCTTGCATGGCTTCTTGGTTATGCGGCGCATGTCGCAACGGATGTCACGATTCACCCGGTGGTCGAGCTCAAGGTCGGTCCCTACGCACAAAACAAGACGCATCATCGGATATGCGAGATGAATCAGGATGCCTACATTTTTCAGCGGCTGAACTTGGGGAGCCTTACCCTCGCGGAACACTTGGATGCGGGCGTTTGTGCCTGTGGAAGCAATAGCGCCCACGAGCTTGATACGGATATTCAGACCCTCTGGGACGGTATGCTGCGAGACGTGCACTCGCAGGAATATGCAGCTAACCCACCGAACATTAATAAATGGCACCGCGGCTTCAAGGTCGTTGTCGATGACTTTGCCGAGGAGAGCGGGAAACTTTTCCCGCTTGCGCGCCATGTCGCCGTGGGACAGGGGCTGACCTACCCCGCACGTAGCGAGGTGGATATGAAGGAGTACATCAATGACCTCCGTGTTCCGAATGGACACTTGCACTACGACCAGATTTTCGATCGCGCAATTGAAAACGTGGGGGCGGTGTGGACGCTGGTCACCTTGGGCGTGTTGACGGGTGATGAGGCCTTCGCGTCAAAAATCGGCAATTGGAATCTTGATACCGGCAAAGATCCGTCTGGTCACTACGTCTTCTGGAATTAAATCATGCGCCTCAAACTTACTCTTTTTGTTGTAGCGTGGACGTTCCTCGCTAGCTGTCAGGTAACCAGGGCGAATGACGAGGAGATGTACCGTCTTGCCTCGGCCCTGACAAAGCTTAGCGCCGCCGTCGAGGCCACGGTGCGTTACGAGAACCCGCCGGCCGGGATTAGCGAGGAGGAGTTGCTTCGGCTCGCCACGCAGCACGATCCCGTGCTGCTCAAACCTTTTGAGAGCTATTTTGTTAGGGTGCTGAGCCGAGACCGACACGCCATCGTCCTCGTGTGTACGAAAGACAAGGTCCGGGGGTTGCTTGAGGATGCCGGTTGCAGTGCACGACTTGACGTGCATTTGTGGCAAGCGCAGCCGCCTAAGTCATGCAATTTTACCGTCAAGGTTGAGGACGTGTGTGCGGCTCAGTGAATTGGGTGTCGCGTGATTACGACCGAAAAGGCGACAGATTTGTTTTCGGAGCCCGCGTAGGGCGCAATCCCTATTGCGCCGCATGTAAATAATCGCGGATCGGCGACAAGGGTGCGGCGAAATGGGCTGATGATATGCACTACACCCGCACCGGCGAAATGATCCACGCCGGTGTGCGAAGGTTGCGCGACCTGTCGGACCGGCTCGCAGAAATGTCTGGCATGGCTTCTTGGTTATGCGGCGCATTATGGCTGCCGCCTAATGCGCCTGATGCTTTCATGATGGGGGATTGGCCGCGATCCCGTAGAGCGCGTGCAGCGACAGTTTACCGGCTCAGGCGGAAGTCAAACGCCACGCTTTGAAAGGGCAGCGGCAGATGATGGCGTTGCGCCAGTGCAGCATCCGTATTGCTGTGCGTGTTGACCAGTAGGGATTCACGTACGCCGAACACCGCGTCTTGATCAATGTACGGATCGTCGGCAAAAAACACTTCGGTGGTCAGCGGCCGGCAGTCGGTGGCGCTGACGATGAAATGGAAATGTGCCGGCCGCCAGGCGTGGCGGCCACCGGCGCGCAGCAGGTCACCGACCGGGCCGTCATAGGGCACCTTGTATGGCGCAGGGCGCACCGTGGTGAAGGCGTAAACGCCGTCATCACCGGTGATCATGCGAAAACGCAGGTTGTGCGGGTCCTGCGCCGGGTCCTGTTGCCAGTACTTGCCGTTGATCGCGGCTTGCCAGAAATCGAGCTGCGCGCCGGCGACAGGGCGCCCGTCCGCATCCGTCACGCATCCCCGCACCAGCATCGGCTCACCCTCATTTTCACGCTTGATGTCACCGCCGACTTGGAGCAGTGGCGAGCCCTCGGCGTGGAACGGCCCCAGTGCGCTGTGTTCGGTGCCGCCCGCGCCACTGGCGAGCATGTCGACCAGTGATGACAGACCGAGCACGTCGGAGGTGAGGATGAATTCGTTGCGCGCCTCATCTGAAATTTTGCCGGCGCGATACAGGAAGTCGATGCCGGCCTTCCATTCCTCGGGTGTCAGATTCACATCGCGCGCAAAGGCATGCAGGTGGTGCGTCAGCCGTTCGATCAGGTGTTTGAATCGCGGATCGGCAGCGCCGTCAAAGGAATGGACGACGGCCTGGGTAATGTTGGTGGCGGAAACGTTGCGCATTGGTCGTCGCGTTCAGTCGACGCGTGCGCCGGACTGCTTGACGATCTGCGCGTATTTCGCAACTTCAGTTTTCAGCCGTGCCGCAAATTCGGCCGGGGTGTTGGGCGTGAATTCCAGCGACAGCGCGGCAAGCCGTTCTTTCGCCGCCGGCGATTGCAGCGCGGTAGTGAAATCGCGGTTGACCTGGCTGACTACTGCAGCGGAAATGCCGAGCGGTGCAAATACCGAGAACCAGGTGTAATCATCAAAGCCGGGGAAACCGGATTCGGCGACTGTGGGCACATCGGGCAAAACCATTGAGCGTTTTGCCGTGGTGACGGCGATAGGGCGCAGGCGCCCGCTTTTGACAAATGGCACCGCGGGCGGCATCGAAGTCGATCCGACCGGCACCTGGTTGCCGACCACTGCGCTGGCCGCCGCCGCCGGGCTGTACGGCACGTGGGTGATGTCGACTTTTGCCAGCGTCTTGAATAGCAGCTCCATGTCGAGGTGCGGCGTGGTCCCCGTGCCCGACGAGCCGTAACTCAGCGGTTTCGATTTGGCGAGGGCAATCAGCTCCTGCAGCGTTTTTGCGCTCACTGACGGATGCACCGTGATCAGGTTGGGCGTGGTCGGACCCTGCAATATCGGCGTGATGTCCTTCATCGTGTAACCCGGATTCGCATACAGGCTGACGTTGACGGCAATCGCCGAACTGTTCATGAACAGCGTGTGCCCGTCGGGGTTTGCGCGCAGCGCGACCTGGGTGCCGATGTTGCCGGACGCGCCGGGGCGGTTTTCGATGATCACGTTCTGGCCCCAGATTTCAGTCAGGCGTTCGCCGACCACACGCGCCACGATGTCAGTGGAACTGCCGGGCGGGAATGCGACGATGATGCGTACCGGCTTGATCGGGAATTTGGCGGCAGGCTGCGCGAAAGCCGCTGTTGTGATTAAAGTCAGCCCGACAAAAAACAATAACCCATTGATTTTATTGATATTTTTCATAACTTCTCCCAGGGCGTCCGCTGGCTGATGCCAGCGTGACACGACATCGTAGCCGACACGTCAGGGAAAGAGAATCGTTTAAGCGCTTGTCTGCGGCTATTGCGAAGCGGCTTAACCCTGCATCGCGGCCAGGGTTTTTGACTCACGCGCAGTGATCGCATCAAAACGTTTGAGCAGGCGTTCGGCGCGCACGATGATCGGAATGTCGATCATCTTGCCGTCCAGCGCGAAGGAGCCGCGGCCCGCCGCTGCGGCTTCCTTGTCCAGCGCGATGACCTTGCGCGCGTATTCGACTTCCGCCGCGCTGGGTTTGTATTCCTCGTTGACGATGGTGACCTGGCCGGGGTGGATGCAGCCGGCGCCCATGAAACCGAAATCACGCGAACGGCGCACCATTTTGCGGAAGTTGTCCCAGTCGCCGAAGGTGGCGACGCTGTCGACAAAACCCAGCGGCATGATGCCGGCGGCGCTTGCGGCAAAAATCATGTGCTGCTTGGGGTAGAACAGTGCGTCGCCGGTGGGCTGCATGTTGCAGTTCAGCGCGTAGTCTTCGCCGCCGATGTTGCAGGCAATGATGCGGCTGCAGGCAGTGGTGATTTCGCGGATTTTGAAAAATGCTTCCGGCGTTTCGATCATGGTGATGAATTTGGTGTGGCCGACCGTCATGCCGCGTTTCTGCTCCAGTTCGCTGACCATTTCGTCAAGCAGTTGCAGGTGCGACACGCCGGAGGCCTTGGTCACGGCGATGCCGTCGACGTCGGGACATATCGCTTCTTCGATGTCGCGCACCGCCAGCGACAGCGGTTGATTGATGCGCACCACCACGTCGGCACCGCCGCGTTTGACCCGCGCCGCATTTTTTTCGATCAGTTTCCGTGCATTGGCCTTTTCCGCTGGCGGCACGCTGTCTTCAACGTCGAGCTGGATCACGTCTGCGCCGCGAGTGTGGGCCTTGTCGACGTATTTTTCGACATTGACCGGGACGTACATCAGCGAGCGCCAGACGGGAAGTTCACGATACATGACTGAATCCTTTGCAGTTGTTACTGAAGCGGCGTGGCCGCAGGGTCATTCTTCTGCCGCGGGGGCGATGCCGGCGCAGACGATGCCAGCGGCCAGCAGTTTTTGATAAGCCGCCGCGTCGATGCCGAGTTCAGCGAGGAGTGCCACGTTATGTTCGCCGATTTTCGGCGCCGGTGTGCGGATCGATGCGGGTGTGCCGGACAGCCGCGGCACGACATGGTGCATCGGGTACGCGCCCATGTCCGCATCGGGATAATCGGCGATCAGTTCGCGCGCCAGCACATGCGGGTCTTCGACAATCTGTGAAATGTCGTAGATCGGGCCGATGGTGACATCGGCTTTTTCGAAGAAGGCGACGTTTTCCGCCTGTGTGCGCCGCGCGATGAACTCGCCGATGATGGCGTCGAGTTCTGCGGCGTGGCGCACACGATCGGCATTGGTCTTGTAACGCGGATTGGTTATCAGATCGGCGCGGCCGATGGATTCAAACACGCGCTCGGCCATTTTCTGGATGGATGCTGACAGGCCGACGTATTTGCCGTCCTTGCATTTGTAGGCGTTGCGCGGCGCAGCGTTGGTCGAGCGGCTGCCGGTGCGCGGCTTGATTTTTCCGGTCAACCGGTAATTGGCGGCCTGTGGCCCCAGCACCGCGAACAGCGGGTCGAGCAGCGGCAGGTCGATGACCTGGCCTTTGCCGCCATTGTGTTCCACCTCGCGTAGCGCGATCATCACGCCGGTTGAGCCATAGAGTCCGGCGATGGTGTCGGCCAGATACATCGGCGGCAGCACCGGCTCACGGTCGTCGAAACCGTTCAGCGCGGCAAAACCCGACATGCCCTCGACCAGGGTGCCGAAGCCCGGACGTTTTTTGTACGGACCTTCCTGGCCCCAGCCCGAGATGCGCACAATGACCAGCTTCGGGTTGCGTGCCAGCAGTACATCGGGACCCAGCCCCATGTTCTCCAGCGTACCAGGACGGAAACTCTCGACGAACACGGCAGCCTTGGCCACCAGTTGCAGCAGTATTTCGCGGGCTTCGGGCTTGCGCAGTTCCAGGCCCAGGCTTTTTTTGTTGCGGGCGTACAGCTTCCAGTTGGTGTCGACCTGCTCGACTTTCCACGCGCGCAGCGTGTCGCCGGCGGGGGGCTCGATCTTGATGACCTCGGCACCGAAGTCACCCAGCACCTGGGTCAAAGTGTTGCCGGCGACCAGGCGTGAGACGTCGATGATGCGCACGCCGTCGAGCGCGCCGCGGGCCGCCGCATCATAAGAGCGCTGTTGCACGCCCATCCGGCATCACTCCGGCTTGATGCCGGTGTCCTGCGCGACTTTGCGCCAGCGCGTGATTTCGTTTTTGACGAAACCGGTGAATTGTTCGCGCGACATCACGCTGGGTTCAGAGCCTTCACCGGCGAATTTCTGCTTGAGTTCTGCGGACTGCAGTGCCTTGGTCAGTTCCGCAGCGAGCCGGTCGAGGATGACGGCCGGCGTTTTCGCTGGCGCTGCGAGGCCCCACCAGAATTCTGCGACATAACCCGGTACCCCGGATTCGGCGATAGTCGGCATTTCCGGCATGAATGAAGAGCGTTTTTCGCTGCCGACGGCCAGTGCTTTCAGTCGGCCGGCCTGGACCAGGTTCATGGCCGAAGGCAGGCTGGTCATCACCATTTGCGTGTGTCCGCCCATCAGGTCAGTCAGCGCCGGCGCAACGCCTTTGTACGGCACGTGCACGATATTGATCCTGGCCATGTAACGGAAAAGCTCCGTGGCCATGTGGTTGTGACCGCCGGTCCCGGTCGAGCCGTAGTTGATCTGTCCCGGTTTGGCTTTCGCCAGCGCGATCAGTTCGCGGATGTTTTTCACCGGCAGCGATGGATGCACCACGGCCAGCAGCGGGCCGCGCGCCATCATGCCGATGTAGGCGAAATCGTTGATCGGGTCATAGATCATCTTGGTGCGTAACGCGGCATTGGCGGTGAACGAGGCCTGCACGTTGACGATGGAATAACCGTCAGGTGGTGATTTGGCAACATTGTCGGCGCCGATCATGCCGCCCGCGCCGCCGCGATTGTCGATGACGATCTGCTGGCCCAGCCCTGGTGCCATCGCCTGCGCAGTGATGCGGGTCAGCACGTCGTTGCTGCCGCCGGGCGGGTAGGGCACGACGAAGCGTATCGGTTTTGCCGGCCAGGTCTGGGCGTGGGCGCCGGCAGTGAATGCTGCGGCGGGAAAAGTCGCGAAAATTATCGCGAAAACAGGGGCAAAAACAGGGGCACTCAGCCCGCTCAACCAAAGCTTCATCGGTGTTCTCCTCGTCTCGTCGGATTGCCAGTGCGGGTTCGTGGCGCCTGCTGCTGCCGGTTTTAGCGGATTTCCATGCCGTTGGCGATCTGGCGCTCGATCAGCCGCGATTCGTTGCGCAGCATCGTCGACAATTCCTGGATGCGGCGGTCAGCCATGCGGCTGGAAATCGCCGAAATCGACAATGCCGCGAAGGGCACGCCGCTTTGGTTGCGCAGCACCTGGCCGATTGAACGCACACCCGCCAGCGTCGGTGTTTCGCGCACCGCGTAGCCGAGTTTCTGCGCCTTGCGCGCCTGCGACAGCAGCGTGGTGCCGTTCAGGCCGTGTTCCTGCAGTCGCGGCTCGTTGCTGGTGATGATGTTGCGGAATTCTTCCTCGGGCAGCGCCGCGAGTATCGCCAGGCTGCCGGTGCCCACGCCCAGCGGCCGGCGGATGCCGACATCCAGCGTGAAGGTTTTGATCGGGAAGGTGCCTTCGTGGCGGTCGATGCAGACCGCGTCGAGCCCGCTGCGCTGGGTCAGGAATACGGTGTCGCCGGTGGCTTCGGCGATGCGCGTCATGGCCGGGTGGCAGATTTCGCGCAGGTTGAAGCGCGGTGCTGCGGTCAGCCCGAGTTCGAAGGCCATCGCGCCGAGAAAATAACGATGGGTTTCCGAATCCTGTTGCACCATGCCCTCGTGGGCCAGGCACTTCAGCATGCGGTGCACGGTCGGCCGCTGCAGGCTGGTGCGCGTGGCGAGATCAAGCAGCCGCGAACCGCTGCGGTTGTGGGCGGCAATTTCGCGCAGCAGCAGCAGTGCGCGTTCGATGCTTTGGGTGCCGGTCAGACGACCTTGATTGTCGTCGTCGGAGTTTTTCGCGGTGGCCATGGGGTTGTCCGAAGTTAGTCCGAATCGTGAGACTTGGGAGGGGGGATTATGCCACCGTGTCCGTCCTAGCGGAATAGCCTGTCCTGTGCTATCTTTTTTTGAGTTTTTTTTTGATTATAAACCCGGTTTGTCCAGATACCGGACAGCATCGCGGGGCTATCCTTCATTTCCCGTAATCCGTCAATGTCGACAGCCCTGCGGCTGCCGTTGCCATACCAGGAGCCTGAATCATGACCACTTCAATTTCTCCATCTATAGCCCACCAATCGGCTGGTGCCCGGTTTCGTGCAGCAATCGCTGCTGAAAAGCCGTTGCAAATTGTCGGTGCCATCAATGCTTACAGTGCACGGATGGCCGAGCGCAGCGGCTTCAAGGCCATATACCTTTCCGGCGGCGGTGTCGCGGCCGGCTCGCTGGGTGTGCCTGATCTGGCGATCAGCACGCTGGATGACGTGCTGACCGATATCCGGCGCATCACCGATGCCTGCAGCCTGCCGCTGCTGGTGGATGTGGATACCGGCTTTGGAGGCGCCTTCAATATTGCGCGCACCGTCAAGTCACTGATCAAGTTCGGTGCAGCGGCGATGCATATTGAAGACCAGGTCATGCAGAAACGCTGCGGCCACCGTCCGAACAAGGAAATTGTCAGCAAGGGCGAAATGGTTGACCGCATCAAGGCTGCGGCAGATGCCAGGACGGACAGCAATTTCGTGATCATGGCGCGCACCGATTCGCTTGCTGTAGAGGGCATGGACGCCGCCGTGGAACGCGCAGTAGCCTGCGTCGAGGCCGGCGCTGACATGATTTTTCCGGAAGCGATCACCGAACTGTCGATGTATAAAAAATTCGCCGAAGCGGTGAAAGTGCCGATCCTCGCCAATATCACCGAGTTCGGCAAAACCCCGCTGTTCTCGACCAAGGAACTCGCCAGCGCCAATGTCGCGATGGCGCTGTATCCGCTGTCGGCGTGGCGTGCGGCCAATGCCGCGGCGCTGAAGGTGTACCAGAGCATTCGCAAGGAAGGCCACCAAAAAATGGTGGTCGACCTGATGCAGTCGCGCGATGACCTCTACGATTATCTGGATTACCACGACTACGAGCAGAAACTCGACGCGCTGTTCAAGCGCGACAAGTAATCGAACATACTTTTTAAGATCAACATAAACCGTTCGGGTTGAGCCTGTCGAAGCCCGACTGCCCTTCGACAAACTCAGGGTGAACGGGGCTGGTTTGTCATCAACGATGAAAACCGCAACGATCAGTTTTAATTCAGCGGGAGGGGTAATGCGATGACCGGCATATTGTTGTCCAGGGGTTTTGTGGCGCAGTTTGGCGCCGAGCTGCAGGCGGCGGCGAAGGCGGCGGGCGCCACGCCGAACATCATTCATCTGCCGGACGACGCAGCGCAGCGCTTGCCGGCGACCGAGATCGCAAAAATCGAGGCGGCGTACCTGACTCGCGACATTCGATTTTCCGATCACTACGCCAGCTTCGGCGACACGGTGAAGGCGGCGGCGAACCTGAAATGGGTGCATTTCACCAGCACCGGCATCGACCAGCATCCGTTCCTGCCGGCGCTGCACGAACGCAAAGTGCGGCTGACCACTTCCGCCGGCACCAACGGTGAACCGGTCGGCCAGACCGCGTTCTGCGGCCTGCTGATGCTGGCACGCGGTTTTCCGCGCTGGATCGCCGCGCAGCGCGAACACCGCTGGGATCCTGCCCGCGGCAAGGACACGCCGCGCGATCTGCAGGGCCAGACCGTGGTGATCGTCGGCCTCGGCACCATCGGCGCGACGGTGGCGAAGTTGTGCCAGGCGCTGGGGATGAAAGTAATTGGTTTACGCCGCAGCCCGAAACGCGACGGCGATCCGGTCGACGAAATGCACACGCTGGACAAGCTGCCGCAGCTGTTGCCGCATTGCGACTGGTGGGTACTGGCCTGCCCATACACCAAGGAAACGCATCAACTGGTCAATGCCAAAACGCTGGCGCTGATGCCGAAACATGCGCACCTGATCAACGTCGCGCGTGGCGCGGTGGCGGACGAAAAAGCGCTGATCGCCGCGCTGCAATCAAAACAAATCGCCGGCGCCTATCTTGATGTGTTCGAAAAGGAGCCGCTGCCAGCGGATTCGCCGTTGTGGGACATCCCGAACGTAATTGTGTCACCGCACAATGCTTCGGCCTCCGATGGCAACGACAAACGCGCGGCTACGGTGTTTGTCGACAACCTGCGGTTGTATGCAGGCAGCAAAAAAATGCAGAACGAGCAAGGTTGAAAAGCGGGCAGCATGAAAAAGTGGCAATGCATCCTCTGCGGTTTCATCTACGACGAAGCTGCCGGCCTGCCCGATGAAGGCATTGCCCCCGGCACCCGCTGGGAAGACGTGCCGGCGGACTGGGCCTGTCCCCATTGCTCGGCGAGCAAGGCCGACTTCGACATGATCGCGATTGCGTCTTGAAACAACGCTTTAAGCAGTTGCCGGCGTAATCTCCCGCTCGATGCGTTTGGCGTTGGCCTGTTCGGCCAGGCGCAAGTCGTAGGCTGCCTGTAAATTGAGCCACGAGCGCGCATCACCGCCAAAGTAGCGCGCAAGCCGCATCGCCGTATCGGCGGTGACGCCGCGGCGCTCCAGTACCACATCATTGATGCGCGGCGCGGGAACGCGCAAAGCCTTGGCCAGCGCATTGGCGCTCAGATTGAGCGGCGCCAGATAGTCCTCGCGCAGGATTTCGCCCGGGTGCACGGGCCGCATGCCATTCTTGAACATAATGTTTCTCCGTCAGTGGTAGTCCGTAATTTCCACGTGCTGCGGGCCGGAATCCGTCCACACGAAACACAGCCGGAACTGGTCGTTGATACGCATGCTGTGTTGCCCGGCACGCTTGCCTCTCAACAGCTCCAGCCGGTTTCCCGGCGGCACGCGCAGGAATTCCAGCGTTTCCGCCGCATCCAGTTGCGTCAGCTTGCGCGTGGCCACGTTGGCAATAGACGAAAACCGTCGGTTTTTGCCCGTCTCAAACAGTGCTTGCGTATCCGGGCATCTAAAGCTTTTGATCATCGCTGAAAATATAACGTTTAACGTTAAATGGCAAGTGATGCCATTTTCTTGCCAGCCCAGGGTGTTGCTGGCGAGGGTGGCCGTAAGCGGTTAAAATACAAGGCCTTTTTCGAAACCCCGTTTCGAAATCCGTTCTCGGGATCAGCCTAGCCGCCATGCCGCTTTTTGCCTTCGGATTGAACCACCAGACCGCGCCGCTGGACGTGCGCGAACGGGTGGTTTTTGGCGCCGAACAACTGACCCAGGCGCTGCGCGACCTGGTCGACCGCCGGCCGGTCAGCGAAGCCGCGATCATTTCGACCTGTAATCGCACGGAGGTGTACTGCTCGACCGCCGAGCCGCGCAAGGTGGTGGACTGGCTGGCGGGTTATCACCAGATGAAGCCGGCGCAGATAGCCCCCTATCTCTACGAGCTGCCGCAGGATCGCGCCGTCAAACACGCCTTCCGCGTTGCCAGCGGTCTCGATTCGATGGTGCTGGGCGAACCGCAGATTCTCGGCCAGTTCAAATGTGCAGTGCGCTCCGCCGAAGCGGCAGGCACGATGGGCTGGCTGCTCAACAAACTGTTTCAGCGCACCTTCTCGGTGGCGAAAACCGTACGCAGCGAAACCGACATCGGCGCCAGCACGGTATCGATGGCGGCCGCGGCGGTGCGTCTCGCCGAACGCATCTATCCCAGCATTACCGAACAAAGCGTGTTGTTTGTCGGCGCCGGCGAAATGATCGACCTCGCGGCGACGCATTTTGCCGCGCATCATCCGCGGCGCGTGACATTTACCAACCGCACACCGGCGCGCGCGCAGCAACTGGCCGATCGTTTTTTCGGCCATGTGATTCCGCTGAATGATCTCGCCGCGCAGCTCGCGCTGTACGACATCGTGATCTGCTGTACCGCCAGCCCGCTGCCGATCATCGGCAAGGGCCTGATGGAAAGCGCGCTGAAAGCGCGAAAACACCGGCCGATGCTGATGTTCGACCTTGCCGTGCCGCGCGACATCGAGGCCGAAGTCGGCGAACTCGACGATGCCTTTCTCTACACCGTCGATGACCTCGGCCAGATTGCGCGCGAAGGCATGGACCAGCGCAGCAACGCCGCGGCACAGGCCGAAGTCATCATCGAAAACCAGGTGTCCGATTTCATTCACTGGCTCGCCAATCGCGAACTGGTGCCGACCATCCGTGCGTTGCGCGATACTGCGGAACGCGCGCGGCGCCACGAACTCGAACGCGCACAAAGACGACTGGCGCATGGCGCCGACCCGCAGCAAGTGCTCGATGCGCTGTCGCAGGCACTGACGAACAAGTTCATGCATCCGCCGTCGCATGCGCTGAACCACGCGGCACAGGATGAGCGCGACGAACTCGCGGCGCTGATCGCACGGCTTTACCAGATTCAGCGGCCCGAGTAGCGGCACTTGGTTATCGAGTGTTCAGATGAGCTGTTTCCGTTCGCCCTGAGCCTGTCGAAGGGCGGGATCACGCGATTGGGCTTCGACAAGCTCACCCCGAGCGGGGTTATTTTTGTTGTAAAAATTAATCGCTGCCGCGCCTGTCGTGGCCAGAGCCCGTATTCATGAAACCCAGCATCGCCGCCAAACTCGATCAATTGTCCAATCGACTGGAGGAGATCAATCGTCTGCTCGGCAGCGAATCCGCAACCGCCAGCATGGACAATTACCGCAAGCTCACACGCGAACACGCCGAGCTGGGGCCGGTGGTCGAGTTGTACCGGGCATACCAGAGCAGCGCCGCCGATCTGAAAACCGCCCAGGAAATGACGCGAGACCCGGCCAACGATCCGGCAACACGGGAATTTGCCGAAGCCGAAGTCGCAGAAACCCGCGCCAAGCTGGAGGGCTACGAGGCGGAACTACAGAAACTGCTGCTGCCGCGTGATCCCAACGACGAACGCAATATTTTTCTCGAGGTGCGCGCCGGCACCGGCGGCGACGAGTCTGCGCTGTTCGCGGCGGAATTGTTCCGCATGTATGCGCGCTACGCCGAACGAAAACGCTGGCAGGTCGAAATCATTTCGGAAAGTGCGTCGGATCTCGGCGGTTATCGCGAGATCATCGCCCGCATCATCGGCCAGGGCGCGTATTCAAAACTCAAGTTCGAATCCGGCGGCCATCGCGTGCAGCGTGTGCCGGTCACCGAAACCCAGGGCCGCGTACACACCTCCGCCTGCACTGTTGCGGTGATGCCCGAAGCCGATGCCATCAGCGAGATCGTGCTCAATCCGGCGGACATGCGCATCGACACTTTCCGTGCGTCGGGTGCCGGCGGCCAGCACGTCAACAAAACCGATTCGGCGATTCGTATTACCCATCTGCCCACCGGCCTCGTCGTCGAATGCCAGGACGACCGTTCACAGCACAAGAACAAGGCGCGCGCGCTGGCGGTACTGGCGGCGCGGCTGAAAGACAAGCAGACGCGTGAAAAGCAATCCAAAGAGGCGGCAACGCGCAAATCGCTGATCGGCAGCGGCGATCGTTCCGAGCGCATCCGCACCTACAATTTTCCCCAGGGCCGCGTCACCGACCACCGCATCAACCTGACGCTGTACAAGATTGCGCAACTCGTCGATGGTGATATCGATGATCTGGTCGATGCGCTGGCGGCCGAGCACCAGGCCGAACAGCTGGCGCAACTGGCTGAAGAGCAGGGCGTATCATAAGCCATTGTTTTTAATAAGTTATTTATAAACCCCCGATGCCCGGCGCGCCGACCATCCGTGAGGCCTTAGACGCCGCCCAGAAGGCTACAAGCCGCATCGAGGCGCGCGTGTTGTTACGCGAGGTGTTGCAGCAAACCGATGCGTATTTGCTGGCGCATGATGATGAGTTGTTGACTGCTGAGCAGGCGCAGCAGTACGTCGCACTGGTCGTGCGTCGTGTTGCCGGAGAACCCATCGCCTACATCACCGGCAGCCGTGAATTCCACGGCCGCGAGTTTGTTGTAAGCCCAGCCGTGTTGATCCCGCGGCCCGAAACCGAATTGCTGGTGGAACTGGCACTGCAGCGTTTGCCCGCTGGTGCGCCCAGCCGTGTGCTCGATCTCGGCACCGGCAGTGGCTGCATCGGCATCACCATCGCCGCCGAGCGGCCGCAGACGCAGGTCACGCTGGTCGATGCTTCGGAGGCTGGACTGGAAATCGCTCGCGCCAACGCCGCGCAGTTGGCTCCGGCCAACACCACGCTGCTGCTCAGCGACTGGTACGCAGTGATTGGCGACGAACGTTACGACCTGGTCGTAGCCAATCCGCCGTATGTGGCGGACGGCGACGCACATCTGCAACAGGGCGACTTGCGGTTTGAGCCACGCTCAGCACTGGCTTCCGGTGTCGATGGTCTGAGTGATCTGCAACAGATCATTGCGCGGGCACCGCAGCATCTGTGTGCGGGTGGCTGGCTGTTGCTGGAACATGGCTTTGATCAGGCGGTAGCGTGTGCGTGGCTGTTGGAGGCGGCAGGGTTTCAGGATGTTTTTAATGCGCCCGATCTTGCGGGGCGGCCCCGCGTCAGTGGCGGGAGGGTCTGCGATGCATGAAGGGGACAAGGAAGCAAACAACAGGACGGCCCGCAATGAAAAAAAGGAAGCCTGGTTGCGCGCCATCTACGACAGGCATCTCGGACAGTTTCGCGCTGCCGCCGACATGACTTCAATCGTTATCGCAGGCAACACCCACCACGCGATGGACGCCTTGCTGGAACAGGATCGGGCGAAAGGCGCGGGCAGCGAAAATATCAAGTGCGGAAAAGGCTGCAACCACTGCTGCCATGAAGCGGTCGAAATCTGGCCGCAGGAAGCAGCGCTGCTGGCAGAAACCTTACGTGCGACCAATATGGCGCTGGATCATGCACGCCTCGAACGCCAGAGCCATTACACCGTGGATACCTGGCGGCAGCAGCCGAAGGCCGACAAGGCCTGCGCATTTCTCGGCAGCGACGGCGCATGCACGGTGTACGAATCCCGGCCCAACGCCTGCCGCAAATTGCTGGTGGTGACTGATCCTGTATTGTGCGACGCGGAGCAACACAAACCCGACAGAGTCGGTCGCTGGTTCAGTTGGGAAGCTGAATTGATGGAATCGGCGGCGCTGGAGGTTTTTGGTGCTGCCTTGATGCCAGGATCGTTGCTGGCGGCAATTAACGCGAAGTGATCCGCGATTTCGGTTCTGCGATTTCGGTTCTTGACCGGGGCGGCGGGCCTCGGTAAACTTATATCCGATAATTTTGCTCAAGTAATTTTACAGAGCACTATTTCCACCTAGCCATTCAGCCCAGCATTGGAGTCAGCCATGTCAGTTCAAGACGAAATCAAGAAGCAGGTGACCGGCCACAAGGTCGTGCTGTACATGAAGGGTTCGCCCGATTTTCCGCAGTGTGGTTTTTCGGCGAACGCCATCAGCATCCTGCGCGCCTGCGGTGTCAACGAAATGTTCACCGTCAACGTGCTGGAAGAACCGGAAATCCGCCAGGGCATCAAGCAGTACGCCAACTGGCCGACGATCCCGCAGTTGTATGTGGCTGGCGAGTTTGTCGGTGGTTCGGATATCGTCACCGAGCTTTACCAGAGCGGTGAACTGCAGAAAATGCTGCAGCCCTGATTTTCGCGCTCCCGAAAAAAAACCGGCGGTTGCCGGTTTTTCGTTTCACGTCCTCTAACCGTTCAGATAACGATACGCGACTTGTGCGAGCAGGATGACCGCCATGGTCAGCAGCATGCGGCGCATCCAGATCTTGTAGGTTTCGCCGTTGATGCGGCTGCGTACCCGCGTGCCGATCAGGCAGGTGACGGTGGCCACCGCGGCCAGTGGTAGCGTGAGCAGCCACAGCGACGGCGCGGCGATGTCGCTGGCGGCCAGTGTGCCGAATTGCGCGACCTTGCCGGCAAAAAACGAAATGTTCATCGCTGGCACCAACAGCAGCGGTGGCAGGCCGATGCCGAAGTAATAAATGATCAGAGGGGGTGCCGCTATGTTGGCTGTGCTTTCGCTGATGCCGCCGAGCAGGCCGAAGATCAGGCCGAAGGCCTTGTCGTGCCGGCGCATCAACGCGGATTCGCCGCGGCCCAGCCGTTCCATGTTCAGGTAAAACAGGATTACGCCGGCGAGCAGCAGTGCGTAAGGGAAATCCGGGAACAGCACGAACAGCCGTGCGCCGATCATCGCGCCCAGCAGCGCCAGCAGGGACATCCACCAGAAACGGCGCAGGACATCGACGAATCCGGGACTGCGAAAAATGCTGATGATGACCGTGGCAATGCACGGGATCAGCACCATGATGACGGCGAACTGCATGTTGGTGGCGGCCGCGATCAGCGGCGTCGCAATCATCGGGAAACCCATCCCCAGGGCACCCTGCACCCAGCCGGCTGCGGCGATGATGATCACCACGTACGCGATCAGCCACGGCGAGTAGGACTCCAGACCCGGCACGATGACGGCGGTTTAGTGGTGGTCGCGCGCGCGGTTCAGCGCGAGCGCGACGACTTCAGAAACATGAAGGGCATTGCGATCGGTGAGTTGCGCAATCTGTTCGCGGCAACTGTAGCCGCTGGCGACGATCATGGTGTGTTCGCTGGCGGCGCGCACCGCCGGCAGCAGTGCGGCCTCGCCGGCTTTGACCGAGACGTCGTAGTGCTTCGGGTTGAAACCGAAAGCGCCGGCCATGCCGCAACACCCGGATTCTACGGTGTGCGCACGGATGCCCAGCCGTTTCAGCAACGCCATTTCGCCGGCCATGCCGAATACCGATTTCTGGTGGCAATGGCCGTGCACCAGCGCCTCGCCGCCGAGTTGCGGCGCGTCCCAGTCGCTGATGTTCATCAGGAAATCGCTGAACAGATGGGTTTGTTTGCTCAGGCGTTGCGCCAGCACATCATCAGGGAAAAAATTCAGCAGCTCGTCGCGGAATACCGACAGGCAGGCCGGTTCGAGGCCGATGATGGGCACGCCGGCGCGGATGTCGGCTTGTAATGCATCGAGGATTTCGCGCAGATGCGCGCGCGCGCTGTCGAGCATGCCGAAGTCGTACAGCGGCCGGCCGCAGCACAGGTGTTTTTGCGGGATGGTGACGGTGTAACCCAGCGCTTCCAGCACTTCAACGGCGGCGGCAGCAGAACCTGGCTGGAAATGATTGTTGAAGGTGTCTGCCCACAGGATGACCCGGCCACGCGGGCCGGTAGTCTGTGCTGCGGCACGCCGATGCAAGAACCATGCGCGGAAGGTGCGGCGGGCGAATTCCGGAATTTCACGCTCACGCGCTACGCCACCGGCGAATTTGAGCAGTGTTGCCAGGCCCGGTGTATGCGTCAGCAGGTTGATCAGGCGCGGCGCCAGCGAGGCAAACCGTGCCCAGCGGTTGATCAGGCCCATCGTATAGGCCTGCACCGGCCGCAGCCGGCCCAGATAGTGATGATGCATGAACTCGGCCTTGTACGAGGCCATGTCGGTATGCGTCGGGCAGTCGCTTTTGCAGCCCTTGCAGGCGAGGCACAGGTCCAGTGCTTCCCGCACTTCCTCGTTGCGCCAGCCGTCATGGATGATTTCGCCGCGCAGCATTTCCGCAAGCAATCGCGCACGGCCGCGCGTCGAATAACGCTCTTCACGCGTCGCGCGGTAACTCGGACACATCACACCGCCGGTATGCGCGCGGCATTTGCCCATGCCGACGCAGCGTTCGACGGCACGGTTGAAGCCGTGGCCTTCCTGGCTGATGAATGAAAATTGTGTGGCAGGGCGTGCCGGTTTGTAATCGGGGCCGTATTTCAGGTTTTCGTCGGCACGGTAAGGGTCAATGACTTTGCCCGGGTTCATCCGGTTGTCCGGATCCCAGATTGCCTTGAATTCGCGGAAGGCCTGCATCAGCTCTTCGCCGTACATGATCGGCAGGAATTCGGCCTTGGCCTGGCCGTCGCCGTGTTCGCCGGACAAGGATCCGCCGTATTTGACGACCAGCTCGGCCGCCGCGCGCAGGAAACTGCGCCAGACCTTGATGCCTTCAACAGAGCGTGTGTCGAAGGTGATGCGGGCGTGGATGCAGCCGTCGCCGAAATGGCCGTAGAGCGAAGTCTGGTAACCGTGACGGTCCACCAGTGCCTGGAATTCGCGCAGGTAATCGCCGAGGCGCAGCGGATCGACGGCAGCATCTTCCCAGCCGACGACGGGATCGGGCTGGTCGGGATGGATGGTCAGTGCGGTGGCGGAGGCCGCGGTTTCGCGGATGGTCCAGATGCGTTCGCACATCGCCGGATCGGTGATCAGCCATGAGGAAGGTTTTAACGTCTGAGGCGCCAGGGGTTTGCCCGCGAAATGTTCCACCAGCGCTGCAGCCTGCGCACCCGCCGCATCCACGGTGTCGGCACCGAACTCGATGATGATCCAGGCATTGCCCGCCGGCAGCAGCGCAATGTCTTCGCCGCGCAGCCCGCGTTCGCGCAGGCCGCCGATGATGCGTTCGTCGAGGCCCTCGGTGGCAATGGGCTGGAACGGCAGAATTTCAGGAACAGCATCGCCGGCCAGATAAATGTCGGGGAAGCCCAGCACCAGAATGACCCGTGACCGGGGGCTGTGCACCAAGCGGGTTTTCGCCTGCAGCGTGAACACGCAGGTACCTTCGGTGCCGACCAGGGCGCGTGCAACGTTGAAACCGTTTTCCGGCAGCAGTTGGTCAAGGTTGTAGCCGGAGACGCGGCGTTTGATTTTCGGGAACCGGGTACGGATCAGTTCGGCGTATTTGTCGCGCAGCGCGCGCAGCCGGCCGTAGATTTCGCCGCGGCGGCCGCCGGCGCGGATGATACGCACCAGATCGTCTTCACTGGTCGGGCCGACGGTCAGGCGCAGGCCGTCATAAGTGATGATGTCCAGGGTTTCGATGTTGTCGACGGTTTTGCCCGCCATCACCGAATGCGCGCCGCAGGAGTTGTTGCCGATCATGCCGCCCAGCGTGCACCGGCTGTGTGTCGCGGGATCCGGGCCGAAGGTCAGCCCGTGTTGTTCCGCGGCATCACGCAAGGTGTCGCAGACGGCGCCCGGTTCGACCCGTGCGGTGCGCGCGACCGGGTCGATTTCCAGTACGCGGTTGAGATATTTGGAGGTGTCGATGACCACCGCAATGTTGACGCACTGGCCGTTCTGCGAAGTGCCGCCGCCGCGCGCCAGGATGGGCACGCCGTGTTCGCGGCACAGGTCCAGCGTGGCGGCGATGTCTTCGATGCTGCGCGGGATCACCACGCCGATCGGCACCTGGCGGTAATTCGAGGCGTCGGCAGAATAGGCCGCACGCGCGCCGGTATCAAAACGGACTTCGCCGGTGATGCGATGTTGCAGCTGCTCGGCCAGCGCGGCAGGGTCGGCGGCAGTCAGCAGCCGGTGGCCATCTACGGGGGCGTTCAATTCAACTCCGGGTTCGGGGTGCGGCGGGAGACATCAGTAGCCGGATTGTAGCCTGCCAGATAAAACCGCAGCCAAAACAATGGCTTGCATCAAATGCACGCCCCAAAAAACAATGAAATTAAATAATAAAAACAATGAGTTAAACGTTTTTGTGCAAGCGTTTGCACCCGTCTGGCCGGCGGCGTATCATGCGAAGCCGCCGGTCGAATTGCCAGCCGGTCAGGCAAGATTTTTAATCAAGCTGCGGTGCTGTGTGCCTGTGCTGGAGCGGGCCGCGCCCCATGCCGCCACCCTTTTTACTGCGGAGGAAGTTTCCCATGAATACCCTGGCAGACAGCAAAAACATCGCCAAAGCGGCCATTGCCGGCGGCAAGGTGCGCATGACCCCGTCCGAGGCCTTCGTCGAAACGTTGGTGGCGCAAGGCGTCAAGGATACTTTCGGCATTGTCGGTTCGGCCTACATGGATGCGCATGACCTGTTCCCGCTGGCCGGCATTCGTTTTCTGTCGGTGGCGCATGAGCAGAATGCCGCGCACATGGCCGACGGGTATTCGCGGGTCACTGGTAAACACGGCGTGTGCATCGCGCAGAACGGTCCCGGCATCACCAATTTTGTCACCGGCATTGCCGCAGCGTACTGGGCGCATTCACCAGTGGTCTGCGTGACGCCGGAGTCGGGCAGCCTGAGCATGGGGCTGGGCGGCTTCCAGGAAACCGAACAACTGCCGATTTTTTCGAAAATCACCAAGTGGCAGGTGCACGTCAATTCCCCGCTGCGCATCGCCGAGCTGACCGGCCGCGCTTTCGACATCGCAATGGCCGAACGCGGCCCGGTGCAGGTCAACATTCCGCGCGATTATTTTTATGGCGAGGGCGATTACGATATTCCGCAGCCGCACAAGCTGGAGCGCGCAGCCGGCGGTCCGGAATCGCTGGACGCTGCGGCACGCATGCTGGCCAAAGCCAAGTTCCCGGTGATTCTCTCCGGCGGCGGCGTGATCATGAGCAACGGCATCAAGGAATGCGCGGCGCTGGCCGAGTATCTGACCGCGCCGGTGGTCAATTCCTATCTGCACAATGATTCATTTCCGGCAAGCCACGCCCTGTGTTGCGGCCCGCTGGGTTACCAGGGCTCGAAAGCGGCGATGAACATCATTGCCAGGGCCGACGTGGTGCTGGCGCTGGGTTCGCGGCTGGGACCCTTCGGCACCTTGCCGCAGCACGGCCTCGACTACTGGCCGAAAAACGCGAAGATCATTCAGGTCGACGTCGATTCGCGCATGCTCGGGCTGGTCAAAAAAACCACGGTCGGCATCTGCGGCGATGCGAAGCTGGCTGCAGTTGCGCTGCTCGAACGCGTCAAGGCATTGGTCAAGTTAACACCGAACAAGGCGCGGATCGCCGAAGTGCAGAAAGCGAAAAAAGCCTGGACCGAGGAACTCGACAAATGGCCTTCGCCGAACACCAAGACGCGCATCGGCCCGCGCCAGGCATTGGCCGCACTGGCGCGCGCAATGCCGAAAAACGCGATGGTCTCCACCGACATCGGCAATGTGTGCTCGGTATCCAACAGTTATCTGCATTTCGAACAGGCGCCGTCGTTCCTCGCCGCAATGAGTTTCGGCAACTGCGGTTACGCCTTCCCGGCGGTGATGGGCGCCAAGGTCGGCCGCCCGGATCGTCCCGCCATAGCCTACGTCGGCGACGGCGCCTGGGGCATGAGTCTGAATGAGGTCATGACCTGTGTGCGCGAAAAAATTCCCGCCATCGCCGTGGTGTTCAACAACGGGCAGTGGGGCGCCGAGAAAAAGAACCAGGTCGATTATTTCGAAAACCGCTTCCTCGGTACCAACCTGCAGAACCCGAATTTCGCCGATGTTGCGGAAGCCATGGGCGCGCAGGGACTGACGGTAGAGCACGTCGATGAGGTGGGTGATGCGCTGCGCGCGGCAGTACGTTCCAACAAGCCGACGGTGATCAACATGATGCTGACGCAGGAACTGGGCGACCCGTTCCGGCGCGATGCCTTCCGCCAGCCGCAGCGGCTGCTGCCCAAGTACCGCAAACACAGCGCGAAGCAGTATCGTTAGTTAATCAGGACTATCCGCCACGAAAAAAGCCGGCGTTAGCCGGCTTTTTTCTCCGAGCTGACCCCTGCGATGAGAACACGCTCCAACAAGGCCGCCCGGCTTGCCGACGTGGCGAAACTCGCCAAGGTGTCGACGGCGACGGTGTCGCGTGCACTGACACTGCCGCACAAGGTCAAGGCGCGCACGCTGGAGCGGGTGCAGCAGGCGGCGCGCAGCCTGGGTTATGTCGCGCACGGCGCAGCGCGCGCTCTGGCGTCGCGGCGCACGCACACCATCGGTGCCGTGGTGCCGACGCTGGACAATGCGATTTTTGCCAATACCATCCACGCGCTGCAGCGCACGCTGGATGCCGCGGGTTATGTGCTGCTGCTGGCCAGCCATGATTTCAACGCCGACATCGAAGCGCGCGTCACGCGAACACTGATTGAGCGCGGCGTTGACGGGCTGGTGCTGCTGGGTACGACGCACCACCCCGACATCTACCGGATGATCGAAGCCCATGCCGTGCCCTACGTGCTGACCTGGGCCTTCGACGAAAGCGGCAACCATCCCTGCGTCGGTTTCGACAACCGGGCTGCCGCGGTGCGCATCACCAATTACCTGCTTGACCTCGGGCATCGCCGCTTTGCCATGGTCTCCGGCATCACCACTCACAATGAACGTGCTCAGGAACGCCTCGCCGGCGTGCGCGCGGCGCTGGCGGCGCGTGGCATCACGTTGCCCGCGGATCGTGTCGTCGAAAAACCGTACACCCATACCGGCGGCCGCGAAGGTTTGCGCAAACTGATGACGGGGCAGGAGCGGCCGACCGCGGTGATCTGCGGCAACGATGTGCTGGCCATCGGCGCGGTCGCCGAATGCCATGTGCAGGGACTGGCGGTGCCGGGCGATGTGTCGATCACCGGTTTTGACGACATGGAAATTGCCGCGTTGATGACGCCGGCGCTGAGCACCGTGCGTTTCCCGACCACCGACCTCGGCATTTATGCCGCCAACCACCTGCTGCTGCGGCTGGAAGGCAAGGCGGTGGATCTGCGCTGCAAACTGGCAACGGAACTGGTGGTGCGCGAAAGCGCTGCAGCACCACGGCCGGATCAGGCGTAAAAACGCCCGGCCGCACAGGTCAGCGCGAATTACAGCAATATTTTGCGCGCCTTGGCGATTGCCGCCTTGACCCGCGCCGGCGCGGTGCCGCCGATGTGGCTGCGGCTGTTCATCGAGCCTTCCAGTGACAATGAGTCAAAAGCGTCGGCGGTGATCAGCGGCGAAAACTGCCGCAGGTCGTCGAGTGAAAGTTCGGCGAGGTCGCAGCCACGCATTTCGGCAAAACGCACTGCCTGTGCCACGGCTTCGTGGGCTTCACGGAAGGGCAGGCCTTTTTTCACCAGGTAATCGGCGAGATCGGTCGCCGTGGCATAACCTTCGCGCGCCGCGGCGCGCATCGCATCGGCGTTGACGGTGATGCCCCCAACCATGCCGGTGAACACCGCGAGGCTCATCATCAGCGTGTCCACCGTGTCGAGCAGCGGTTCCTTGTCTTCCTGGTTGTCCTTGTTGTACGCCAGCGGCTGACCCTTCATCAGGGTCAGCAGCGCCACCAGGTGGCCGTTGACGCGGCCGGTTTTGCCGCGCACCAGCTCCGCAACGTCGGGATTCTTTTTCTGCGGCATGATTGATGAGCCGGTGCAGTAACGGTCGGCGATGTCGATGAAGCCGAAACGCGGGCTCATCCACAGGATCAGTTCTTCACTGAAGCGCGACAGATGGATCATCACCAGCGCGCCGGCAGCGACGAATTCAATCGCAAAGTCGCGGTCGGACACGGCATCCAGCGAATTTTCGCAGACGCCGTCGAAACCCAGTTCCTTGGCCACCATCTGCCGGTCGATCGGGAAGGAAGTGCCGGCCAGCGCTGCGGCGCCCAGCGGCAACCGGTTGACGCGCTTGCGGCAGTCGGCAAAACGCTGCGCATCGCGCGTGAGCATTTCGAAGTAAGCCAGCAGGTGATGTGCAAATGACACCGGCTGCGCGACCTGCAGGTGGGTGAAGCCCGGCATCACCGTATCAGTATGGTGTTCGGCCAAATCCAGCAATGCCCGCTGCAGCCCCTTGATCAATGTCTGCACATGGTCGATTGCCGCGCGCAGGTAGAGTCGCACGTCGGTGGCGACCTGGTCATTGCGTGAGCGGCCAGTGTGCAGCCGTTTGCCGGCGTCGCCGACCATGTCGGTCAGGCGGCGTTCAATATTGAGATGCACATCCTCGAGATCGATGGACCAGGGAAAGGTGCCGGCACGGATTTCGTCGCCGATGGCAGCGAGGCCTTTTTCGATGGCTTCAAGGTCGATTGCTGTCAGGATACCCACGGCATGCAGCATGCGCGCATGCGCCACCGATCCCTGGATGTCGAATTCCGCGAGCCGCTGGTCGAAGCCGACGGATGCGGTGAAGCGTTTGACCAGATCATCAACCGGTTCGCTGAAACGCCCCGACCACGCTTTGGTGGCGTTCGGCTTCGCGCCGTTTTTCGTTTTTTCTTTTGCCGACATGAATATTTATATTTACAAGGCCTGTTTACAGGCCCTGCTAGAATGAAACTGCCATGGCACGGAGTATAAATCATATTGCCAACGCCGGCCCCCTGCCGGACTTCCGCAATTTCGGAATTCTGTTGCGCATCGTGCTGATCGTGAACGGTATTGCACTGCTCGCGGCGCTGCTGCAGGTGCCGACGCTGCGCGAATGGCCGGCGCAGTTCACGGAAAACGCGGCACTGGTTGAGCCCTTATTGATATTGAGCCTGCTGGTGCTTGCCGCCGCGGGTGATACGCTGCGTCGTTTGCCTTATGCGATGGCGATTGTTGCCATCGTGGCGATTGAATTGGCGCTGACAGCAGCGCTGCATTTCGTCACCAGCGGACTGTTTTTTTTCGAGGCGCATTCCCTGCCGCGCTGGTTGTGCGTGGTGGCGCTGGCCACAGGCATGTTGCTGGGGTACTTCGACCTGCGCGGGCGCGCCTTGTCGCCGGCGCTGGCCGAAGCGCGTCTGCAGGCTTTGCAGGCACGCATCCGCCCGCATTTTTTGTTCAACAGCATCAACGCCGTATTGTCGCTGGTGCGGCAGGAACCGCGGCGCGCCGAGGCGGCGCTGGAAGATCTGGCCGGACTGTTTCGCGCACTGATGGCCGACAACCGGAAATTGACGCCTATTTCGCAGGAAATCGAGCTGTGCCGCCAGTATCTGGAGCTGGAACAGTTGCGGCTGGGTGAGCGCCTGCAGGTGGAATGGCATACCGAAAACATGCCGCCGGATGCGTTGGTGCCGCCACTGGCGCTCCAGCCCTTGCTCGAGAACGCGGTGTATCACGGCATCGAGCCGGCCGAAACACCCGGCGTGGTGAGCATCAATATCCATGTCGCCCGCGACCGTTTGCATGTGGTGCTGCGCAACCCGTACCGGCTGACCGGTGACCACCATGTTGGCAACAAGATGGCGCTGGCCAACATCCGTGAACGACTGCAGCTGCATTTCGACGTCGCTGCGGAACTGACGACGCAGGTCGGCGAAAACACTTTTGAAGTGCGCATGGTCATGCCATATCTGAAGGCTGAGTGAGGGTGAAGGAATGAGGATGAAAGCGTGACCGCCGCACCGCGCCGCGTATTGATCGTCGATGACGAGGCGCCCGCGCGCAGCCGCATGCGCGACCTGTTGGCGGACGTCAATGCCGAATTGCCGGTAGTGGTTGCCGGCGAAGCGGCCAACGGCCGTGATGCGCTGCTGATTGCCGAGGTCGGCGACGTGGATGTCGCGCTGCTCGACGTGCGCATGCCCGGCATGGACGGCATCGAAGTGGCGCGGCACCTGCAGCAGCTGGCGGCACCGCCTGCGGTGATCTTCACCACAGCGTACGATGCTTACGCGATCCAGGCTTTCGAACTGCATGTGATCGATTACCTGCTAAAGCCGATCAAGGCCTCACGTTTGCAGGAAGCACTGTCGCGCGTCGAGCAAAAAACCGGGCTGAATCCTAAAATCCTGCGCAGCATGCAGCAGGCACCGCGCAGCTGCCTCAGCGTGGGCGAGCGCGGGCGGGTGCACCTGATTCCGCTGGAGGAAATCCTGTTCCTGCGCGCCGAACTTAAATACATCACGGTGTGCACCGCTGCGCGGGAATTCCTGATTGAGGAATCACTGGTCCAGTTGGAAGAGGAATTCGCCGAACGTTTTGTGCGTGTGCACCGCAATTGCCTGGTGGCGTGCGCTGCCATTCGCGGTTTTGAGCGGGTCGGTGCGGAGTCCGGCGAGGGACCGTGGCAGGTGGTGCTGGCCGGACTTGAAGAGCGTATCCCCGTGAGCCGCCGCCAGCAGCACATCGTGCGCGAGTTCGCCCGTTAACGGATACGCGGTCGCATGCGGGTCAGCCCCGCTTCAATCGCCTGTTCGATGTACAGCCGGTAAAAATCGTCGGCCAGCAGGCCGGTGATCGGCGGCGCGACCCGCTGGCCGTCGGCATCGAATACGATCAGCGTCGGCACGCGTTTGATGCCGAAACTGCGCGCGTACTCGCGTTGCGTGGTGGCGGCACCGGCAAAGTCGCGCATCGGTGTGCTGCGATCGACGTCGATTTCGCGGATCAGCACGCGGTTCTGCCATTTTGGTTCGGATTGCAGTGGCAGCAGGTAATCGCGCCGCGCGACGGCGCAGTACGGGCAGGACTGCTGCATGAAGGCGATCAGCACCGGTGCGCGGCGCGTCCGCGCGATGGCGGCGGCTTGTGCCAGATCGTCTGCTGCCAGCAACTGGGCGCTGGCCGGCGCAGCGCCCAGTATTGCCCATGCTACAATCAGGCAGCACCAGCACTTAAAAATATTCAATAAAATCAATATGATACAGAGTCCCGCTAGCCGTCGGCCCGATTCAGTGGTGATTGCCACGCGCGAGTCCGCGCTGGCCTTGTGGCAGGCCCGGCATGTGCAATCCGAGCTGCAGCGATTATATCCGGGACTGCCGGTATCCATCCTCGGCATGACCACGGCCGGTGACCGCAACCTCGACAGTTCTCTGGCCAAGATCGGCGGCAAGGGTTTGTTCGTCAAGGAACTCGAAGATGCGCTGGCCGACGGCCGTGCCGACATCGCAGTGCATTCGATGAAGGATGTGCCGATGCACCTGCCCGACGGATTTGCGCTGGCGGCGGTGCTGGAACGCGCCGATCCGCGTGATGCCTTCGTTGCGAATGATTTCAGCAGCCTGACCGGATTGCCCGCGGGCGCGCGGGTCGGCACCTCCAGCCTGCGCCGCGAGTGCCAGTTGCGCGCGCAGTTTCCCCGCCTGATGGTTGAGCCGCTGCGCGGCAACGTGCAGACGCGATTGCGCAAACTCGACGACGGCCAGTATGGCGCGATCATTCTTGCAGCGGCGGGGCTGAAACGCCTTGGCCTTGCCGACCGCATTACTGCGCTGCTGACTCCGGAAGAGAGCCTGCCCGCCGTCGGTCAGGGTGCGCTCGGCATTGAATGCCGCAGTGATCGCGGCGATTTGTTTGAATTGCTGGCACCGCTGGTACACCAGCCGACACAATCTTGCGTGTATGCCGAGCGCGCGTTTTCGCGCACGCTGGCCGGCAGCTGCAATGTGCCGCTCGCCGGGTTTGCCGAACTGAGCGGCACGCAGTTGCGCCTGCGCGGACTGGTCGGCGCGCCGGATGGATCCCGGGTGGTGCGCGGCGAAACTGCGGGCGCGGCGGCAGATGCCGAGGCGCTGGGCATCGCGCTGGCCGAAGACCTGAAACGCCAGGGTGCTGCCGATATCCTCGCGGCGCTTGCACCATGACCGCTGCCGGAGCGCTGGCGGGCCGTGGCATCGTGGTCACGCGGCCGGCCCATCAGGCCGGATCGCTGGCCGGGATGATCCGTGCTGCCGGCGGCCATGCGATCATTTTTCCCGCGCTCGAAATTCTGGATCCTGCGGATCCGCAGCCGCTGCTCGACGCGATCGACCAGCTGGACACTTACGATCTCGCCATTTTTATCAGCCCCAACGCCGTTACGCGGGCGATGAGCCGGATTATTGGACGACGATCCTGGCCCGCCGGGTTGCGCGCGGCCGCGATCGGCAAGGGCGGGGTCAGGGAACTCGAGCGTTACGGCATCCGCGAGGTGATTGCGCCGCAACGCGCTTTTGACAGCGAACGCCTGCTCGAAATGCCGCAGCTGCAGGCGGTCAGCGGCCAGCGTGTGCTGATCCTGCGCGGCGATGGCGGGCGCGAATTGCTCGGTGACACGCTGGCTGCGCGCGGCGCGCAGGTGAATTATGTGGCCTGTTATCGCCGTGCGCGGCCGCAGGCGGACGCAGCGCCGCTGCTGCAGGCCTGGGCGTGCGATGCCGTACATGCGGTGATCGTGACCAGCAGTGAGGGTTTGCGTAACCTGTTTGTGATGCTCGGCAAGCCCGGCGAACCCCTGTTGCAGCGCACGCCGCTGCTGGTGCCGCATCCGCGCATCGCCGTTGTCGCACGGGAACTTGGCTGCCGGGAGGTCGTTGAGACGGCGCCCGGGGATGATGGACTGATCGAAGCCTTGTTGCGGCAGTCCACAGCGAAATAGCCGCAGCACACGCATGTTATTCTTCAAGTCATGAGTGAAGAACGCACACAAAACGGCAATCCAGACGCAACACCGGGGGCTGTTATCCCTGCCGCGCGTGCTGCCGGGAGTGGCGGCGCGCTGCCGACGCTGGCGCTGCTGGTGGCGCTGGCGGCATTGGTTTTTTCCGGTTACCAGTGGTATCAGGATCGCAGCTCGGATAACGTGCTGCGCAGCGAACTGGCGCGGCGGCTTGCCGATATGGAAACACAGAACAAGGATGCCGGCGCGCGCGTAGTGCAGGCGATGGCGGCATTGCGCGAAGCAGAGGTCAAGGTGGGCGTGCTGGAAGCAAAACTCGCGGAATCGCAGAACCAGCAGGTCGCGCTCGAAGCCTTGTACCAGGAACTCTCACGCAATCGCGACGAGTGGGCTTTTGCCGACATCGAACAATCCGTGTTGCTGGCCAGCCAGCAGTTGCAGATTGCGGCCAACGTGCGCACCGCGCTGATCGGTCTGGAGAACGTCGAGGCACGGCTGCAACGCATGGACCAGCCGCGCTACAGCGCCCTGCGCCGTGCGCTGACGCGGGACATCGAACGGCTGAAAGCGCTGCCGCTGGTGGATGTCTACGGCACCAGCGCGCGGCTGGATGACGCGATTGCCGCGATCGACCGCTTGCCGCTGGCGATGGATGCGCGCGCGCAGCCGGGAGCCGCCACAGCCGCAGCATCGACGGTGCCTGCCGCGGAAGTGCCGGCCTGGGAGCGTGTGGTGGGCGAGGCGTGGCGGGAATTGCGCCAGCTGGTGCGCGTGCAGAGTGCCGGCGTGCAGGATGTGGCGCTGCTCGCGCCCGAACAGGCTTTTTTCCTGCGTGAGAACCTGAAGCTGCGCCTGCTCGGTGCGCGCATTGCCTTGCTGTCGCGCGACGGCAAAAGTTATCAGGGCGATCTGCAGGCGGCGTTATTGGCTCTGCAGCGTCATTTCGACAAGCGTGACGGCACAGTGATGGCAACTGCGGCGGGGCTGCGCAAGCTGCAGGCGGCGCAGGTGCAGATCGATTTGCCGGACCTGCAGGACACGCTGGAGGCATTGCGCAAGCTGCGCCTGCCGCGCGCCAAAGGGGCGGCGTAAGCGCGCCCCTTAACCTTTCCCGTCCATCACACGATGCGCTGGCTGATCTGGATTCTGGTGTTGGGCGCCCTGGCGACGGGGCTGTCGCTGCTGGCGCGGCTGAATACCGGCTACGTGCTGGTGGCGCTGCCCGGCCATCGCGTTGAACTGTCGCTGAATTTTGCGCTGCTGCTGATGGTGCTGGGTTTTACGGCAGGCTATTTTCTGGTGCGTCTGCTGGCCGTCACCATTGAGTTGCCGGGACGCGTGCTGCGGTTCCGCGCGGCGCGGCGCCGTGAAACCGCGCATCGCACGCTGGTCGATGCGTTGCGCGAGTTTTTTGCCGGGCGTTATGCCAAGGCTGAAAAAATGGTGAATCAGGCGGTGGCACTGGGTGAGCCCGGCGATCTGGGGGCTGTCATTGCAGCGCGCGCCGCCCATGAGCTGCGAGAGCCCGGACGCCGCGATGCCTATCTCGCGCAACTGGCCACTGATCCCGCGCGCCCCGACGCTGCAGCGGCGATCAGCGCGGCGCAGATGCTGCTCGACGAGCGGCGACCAGAAGACGCGCTGGCGGCACTGGCGGTGTTGCCGAAAAAACATACTGCCGCATTGCGCCTTGAATTGCGCGCGCGACAGCGTATTGGACAATGGGAGCAGGTTCACGCATTGATCGACCAACTGGAAAAACGCAGCGTGTTCAGCACCGAGCAGGCAGATGCCGAACGCCGCCATGCCTGGCGGCAGTTGATCCAGCGCAAGCATGGGGAGGCGCGGGAGCTTGCCGCAATCTGGAAGCGCGTGCCCGACCGCTATTCCCGGGATACCGTCGTTGCCGGCGCCGCCGCCGGGGCGTTTCTCGGGTTGGGGCAGCACGCCGAGGCAGCAGCCATCATCGAGCGCAGCCTCGACCAGGAATGGGATGGCGGGCTGGTCAATCTGTATGGTGAGTGCGTCAGCGCCGATGCGCTGCGGCAGATTGAGCGTGCGGAGCGCTGGCTCAAAACGCATCGTACAGACGCTGCGCTGCTGCTCGCACTCGGACGTCTGTGCGCACGGCAGCAGTTGTGGGGCAAGGCACAAAGTTACCTGGAAGCGAGCGTTGCGCTCGAACCGACGTACGCGGCGCATCTGGAACTCGCGCAACTGCATGAAGGCCTGGGGCGCGTCGATGCAGCGCGAGCCCATCATCACGCCAGTCTTGAGCTGGCGGTTGCGCAACTGAACCGGACAGGCGCCGCGCGTCGGCGCAAACCGGTCTGACCGGATACCGGGTTACGGCGTGGCGGCTGGTGTGAAGGCGTCAGCGTAAAACGCCGCTTCCGGCAGGCCGCAATGCGCGAGAAAATCGCGGCGCACGGCGTCGATCATCGCCGGCGCGCCGCAGGCGTAGACCTCGTGTCCGGACAAATCCGGCAGGTCCTCCATCACTGCTTCATGCACCAGGCCGCGGCGCCCGCTCCACACATCCCCCGGACCCGCATCCGACAATACCGGCACATAGGTGATGCCGTGTTCGCGTTGCCACGCCAGGGGTAACTCGTTCAGATACAGGTCGGCTGCGCGCTGTGCGCCGCGGTAGAGCAGCAGCGGACGTTTGATCTTGTGATGTATCGCGTGTTCGATGATGGCCTTGATCGGCGCAAACCCGGTGCCGCCTGCTATCAGCACTGCGGGTTTGATGCTGTCCTCGCGCAGATAAAAAGTGCCGAGCGGGCCCTCGAAACGCAGGATGTCCTTTTCCTTCATCTGGGTGAACACCTGGATGCTGAACGGCCCGCCATAATTGCGCAGATGCAATTCGAGCAGGCCATCGTCATGCGGCGGATTCGCCAGCGACAGGCTGCGGCGGGCGCCGTCGCGCAACAGAATGTCGATGTACTGGCCGGCGAGAAACTGCAGGCGTTCCGAAGTCGGCAGCCGGAGCCGGAGACGCATCACGTCGGGGGCGACCAGATCCAGCGATTGCACCCGGCACGGCAGCGTTTTCACAGGGATGTCCTTGACCGCGCCGATTTCGCGGCACTCGATGATCAGATCGGATCGCGGCTGCGCCTGACAGAACAGCGCCATGCCGGCCGCGCGCTCATTGGCGTTCAGCGCAGTGTCCCGGGATTTGCCGTGATCAACGAAACCCGCGGCGACCTTGCCCTTGCAGGAACCGCAGGTGCCGTTGCGGCAGCCGTAGGGCAGCCGGTAGCCTTCGCGCAGCGCGGCCTCGAGCACGGTTTCGCCGTCCCGCGCATGAAAAACATGGCCGCTGGGCCGTAGGATAATTTGGCAGGGCATGGCTCGGAATTCAGGTTGCTGGGCTAAAATAGGACACTATGAAACGGCTGCTGATCATCGGTTGCGGCGACGTGGGCTTGCGCGTCGCCTTGTTGCTGCGCGCGCGGCACCGCATTTATGCGCTGACCCACAACGCGGAGCGTGTTGCCGAACTGCGCTGGCGCGGCCTGATGCCGTTGTTCGGCGATCTCGACCACCCGCACACACTGTCTGGTCTTGCCGGTCTTGCGCACGACGTCATCCACCTTGCGCCGCCCCCCGCACGTGGCTACAGCGATACGCGCACTGCGCATCTGATTGCGGCACTCGGGCGGGGCCGCAGTCTACCACGGCACTTTATCTACATCAGCACCAGCGGCGTCTATGGCGACTGCAGCGGCGCGCTGGTTGACGAAACCAGCCCCCTGCGTCCGCAGACCGACCGTGCGCGCCGCCGCGTCGATGCCGAGCGCCGCTTGCGGGAGTGGGGCGCGCGCACGGGCGTATGTGTCAGCATCCTGCGCGTGCCGGGCATTTATGCTGCCGACCGGCTGCCGGTGACGCGCATCGAACGCGGCACGCCGGCGTTGCAGCCGCAGGACGATACCTATGTCAATCATGTTCATGCCGATGACCTGGCGAACATGGTGATCGCGGCTTTGCATCATGGCCAGGCCAACCGCAGTTACAACGCCAGCGACGATGCACCGCAGAAAATGGGCGACTACTTCGACCTGGTGGCGGATCGGTTCCGGCTGCCGCGGCCGCCGCGCGTGTCCCGCGCCGAGGCGAAGACGGTGATACCGGAAAATCTGTATTCATTCATGGGCGAGTCACGGCGCCTCGCCAACGGGCGCATCAAGCAGGAGTTGCGCGTGCGGCTGCGTTACCCGACAGTGCGCGAAGGCATAGCCGATGCGGATGCCCGGGATCCGCTCCATGTCTGCTGACAGTGAAGTGCTGCTGGTGATTTCCAGTCTGCCGGATCACGCCTCCGCGCAGCAACTGGCACGCACGCTGATCGAGCGTCGACTCGCCGCCTGCGTCAGTGTGCTCGCGCCGTGCACCTCGGTGTATCGCTGGCAGGGCGCAGTGGAAGAGGCTGCGGAAGTGCCGCTGCTGATCAAGACCACGACCGGCCGTTATGCCGAACTTGAATCGACCCTGCTCGAGCTCCACCCCTACGAACTTCCGGAGATCTTCGCTGTCCCAGTGCTGCGCGGACTGCCCGGGTATCTTGACTGGGTCGACGCCGAAACCAACCCTTCCGGAACGGCTTCCCCGTCTTCACCATGACTCTGCGCTGGCTGTTCCTAGTGTTCACGGTTTGTGCGGGTCTTGTGCACGCCGCCGAGCCCGAACTGCTGGATCCGGAAAAGGCCTTCGTGTTCAGCGCCCGCGTTGCCGGGCCCGATGCCGTCGAGGTGCGTTATGTGATCGCCAAGGGTTATTACCTGTACCGCGACAAATTCCGCTTCACGCTGGAGCCTGCGGCGCTCGCCAGTGGCGGCGCACAACTGCCGCCCGGGCTATTGAAGAAGGACGAGTTTTTCGGCGAGACCACGGTTTACCGGGACGAGGTGCGCATCAGGCTGCCGGTCAATGTCGCCGGCGGGATTGATCGGGCAGTGCTTACGGCGGTGTCCCAGGGTTGTGCCGATGTCGGCGTCTGTTATGTGCCGGTGGAACAGAAAGCGGACTTGCGGCTGGCTGCCGCGGGTTCCGGCGACGGGGCGATGGAGCGGCTTTTTTCGAGTGCAGGCAATGCGGCATCCCCGGCGGCCGTGACGGCGAAAGGGGAGGACGACCTGATCGCCGACCTGTTTCACGGCGAGACTTGGCTGCTGATCCTGAGTTTTTTCGGCTTCGGCCTGCTGCTGTCGTTCACGCCCTGCGTGTTGCCGATGGTGCCCATCCTGTCCGGCATCATCATCGGTCAGGGCCGGAAGATGACCCGCAGCCACAGCCTGTTGTTGTCCGTCGCCTATGTGCTGGGCATGGCCATCACCTACGCGCTGGCCGGTGTCGCCGCGGGATTGTCCGGCGCGCTGCTGTCGGCGGCACTGCAGAATCCCTGGGTGCTCGGCGCTTTTGCCGCGGTGTTTGTCGCACTGGCGCTGTCGATGTTCGGTTTTTACGAATTGCAATTGCCGACCGCGCTGCAGTCACGTCTGGCCGACGCCAGCGGCCGCCTGCACGGCGGGCATTACACGGGGGTGTTTGTGATGGGCGCGCTGTCGGCGCTGATCGTCGGTCCCTGCGTCGCTGCGCCGCTGGCCGGTGCGCTGCTCTACATCTCGCAAAGCGGCAGCGCGGTGCTTGGCGCCAGCGCACTGTTCGCGATGGCGCTGGGCATGGGCGTGCCGCTGCTGGTGGTCGGTGCATCAGCCGGCGCGTTGCTGCCGAAAAGCGGACCGTGGATGGAAACCGTCAAACGCTTTTTCGGCGTGATGCTGCTGGCGGTGGCGATCTACCTGGTGTCGCCGGTGCTGCCGGTGACCGTGCAGATGCTGGCCTGGGCCGCGCTGCTGGTGTTTACCGGAATTTACCTGCGCGCCATTGATCCCCTGCCGCTGGCCGCCGGCAGTTTCGCCCGGCTCAGCAAAGGTGTGGGTGTGATGGCCCTGGTCGCGGGCATCGCTTTTGTCATCGGTGCGTTGTCCGGCAGCCGTGACGTGCTGCAGCCGCTGTCCGGATTGCGCGGTGCGGCGGCAGGCGCCCCGGCCGGACCCGGTGCGGCATTCCAGCGGGTGAGCAACCTTGCCGAACTGGATGCGGCGATTACCGCCGCCAGCGGCAAAACCCTGATGCTGGATTTTTATGCCGACTGGTGCGTCAGCTGCAAGGAAATGGAGCGTTACACCTTTAGCGATCCTGCGGTGCAGTCGCGCCTCGCCGGCATGATCAAAATTCAGGCGGATGTCACGGCCAATACGGCCGAGCACAAGGAATTGCTCAAACGCTTCAAATTGTTCGGCCCGCCCGGCATCGTGTTCTTCGATCCGGCGGGACGCGAAATCCAGGGGCTGCGCGTGATCGGTTTTCAGCCGGCCGGCAAATTTGCCGCGGTGCTTGATCAGGCGCTTGCCATCCGGTGACCCCGGTACGGCGGGCTTTGTTGGTGGCAGGGGTCGGCGGAGCGGCCGTTGCGGCCGGTTACCTCACCCATTTGTGGCGTATTGGCGCGGTGGGCCCGGTCGCTGCGGAAGATGTGGCCGCCACGATTCTCAACAGTACCCTGCATACCCTTGATGGCACCCCGCAGACGCTGGCCGGGCTGCGCGGTCGGGTTCTGATCATCAATTATTGGGCGACCTGGTGCGCGCCCTGCCGCGAAGAGATCCCTTTGTTCGTCCGGCTGCAGCAGGAATATGCCGCCAAAAACGTGCAATTTGTCGGTATCGCTGTCGATCAGGCCGATAAAGTCCGGAGCTTCGCCAAAGAGTTCAAGGTCAATTACCCCCTGCTGATTGCTGGTATCGACGCGGTCGAGTTGTCGCGCAAGGCGGGTAACAAAGCCGGGGTGCTGCCCTACACCCTGATACTGGATCGCTCGGGGAAAATCGCCACCAGTCTGGTCGGTGGCATATCCGAGGCCCGGATGCGCATGGCATTGGCCACGTTGTTGTAGTCTTTTTCCGACAAATACAGGTTAAATTCGCTTAACTACCGGCTTTTCACCGAAATTCGGATTAATCGTGCAGGTCGCGAGTCGGCCGCCAGAGGGCCTTGATCGTCATGAAAGTGCGCAGTCTCGGGGTTTTCGGCTAAGTACGCTCAACCCCCCTGATAATGTAGATATTTTCGGTCAATTAAAAGCAAAACAGGCTATCTTGCCGAAATGTGGTTTGCACAGGGCTGTGCTGAGGATGCAGTGCTATCTGGCGGCGTCCAGCGGTTATAATCGCTAAAAACAAACAGGAAAAAAGTCACAAAAAAATCATGGCCAGTCCGAAACATCTGCTATTGCTGAACGGACCGAACCTCAATCTGCTGGGCACGCGCGAGCCGGGAATTTATGGCGCGACCACGCTGGCCGAGATCGAAGCCCGCCTGCAGGCCCGCGCCAAAGCGGAAGGTGTTGCGCTGGCTGCGTTCCAGAGCAACTCCGAAGCGGATCTGGTCGAACGGGTGCAGCAAGCCGGTCGCGATGGCGTCACTTTCATTCTGATCAATCCGGCCGCGTACACCCATACCAGCGTCGCCTTGCGCGACGCGCTGGCGGCAGTGGCGATCCCGTTTGTCGAAATCCACCTGACCAATGTGTTTGCCCGGGAGTCGTTCCGCCGGGAGTCCTATTTTTCCGATATTGCCGTCGGCGTCATCAGCGGCCTCGGGCCGGCTGGTTATGAACTGGCGCTCGATTACGCACTGCGCCACATCAAAAAGGGTTGATTCATGGATTTGCGCAAACTCAAAACGCTGATCGACCTCGTGCAACAGTCCGGCATTGCCGAACTGGAAATCACCGAGGGCGAGGAAAAAGTCCGCATCAGCCGTTTCGGCGCGCCAGGTGCCCCGATGATGATGCCGCAGCAGATGGCGATGCCGGCGGCCATGCCCATGGCCGAACTCGCCGAGCCGACAGCGGCCGAAGCGGCGGAAGCCGAAGGTCACGCCGTGAAGTCACCGATGGTGGGCACTTTCTACCGTTCGGCCACGCCCGGAGCCAAACCGTTTGTCGAGGTCGGCCAGACGGTGAAAACCGGCGACACGGTGTGCATCATCGAAGCAATGAAACTGCTCAATGAAATCGAAGCCGACCGCGACGGCGTGATCAAGGCCATCCTGGTCGAAAACGGCCAGCCGGTTGAATACGGCCAGCCGCTGTTTGTGATCGACTGATCATTTTTTTCCGCCCACGGCGGGTTCAGCCGGAATCACGCATGGTCGTGAAACACCCGGCAGCCGCGCAATCCCCCCGACCTCACCAGAGCCTGTTAACCATTACTTCATGAGTGCGACGGCGACGACACATGTTTGAAAAAATCCTCATAGCCAATCGCGGTGAAATCGCCCTGCGCATCCAGCGTGCCTGCCGTGAAATGGGCATCAAGACGGTGGTCGTGCATTCCGAGGCCGACGCCGAAGCCAAGTACGTCCGGCTCGCCGACGAGTCGGTGTGCATCGGACCGGCGGCCTCGGCATTGAGTTACCTCAACGTGCCGGCGATCATCAGTGCCGCCGAGGTGACCGATGCCGAAGCGATCCATCCGGGTTACGGTTTCCTGTCGGAAAACGCGGATTTCGCCGAGCGCGTCGAGCAGAGCGGCTTCACCTTCATCGGCCCCAAGGCCGAAACCATTCGCCTGATGGGCGACAAGGTCAGCGCCAAAAACACCATGCAAAAAGCCGGCGTGCCGGTAGTGCCGGGCATGGACGGCGCGTTATCCGAAGACCCCAAGGAAGTGGTGAAGATCGCCCGCCAGATCGGCTACCCGGTGATCATCAAGGCGTCCGGCGGCGGCGGCGGGCGCGGCATGCGCGTCGTGCATACCGAAGCGGCGCTGAAGAATGCAGTCAACACCACGCGCGCCGAAGCGCAGGCGGCATTCAGCAATCCGGCGGTGTACATGGAAAAGTATCTGGAGAAACCGCGTCATATTGAAATCCAGGTGCTCGCCGACAAACACCGCAACGCCTTGTACCTCGGCGACCGCGACTGCTCGATGCAGCGCCGCCACCAGAAGATCATCGAGGAGGCGCCGGCGCCGCTGCTGAACGCCCGCGCCCGCGTCCGCATCGGCGAACGTTGCGCTGAAGCCTGCCGCAAGATCGGATATGAAGGCGTCGGCACCTTCGAATTCCTCTACGAAGGTGGCGAATTCTTTTTTATTGAAATGAACACCCGGCTGCAGGTCGAACATCCGGTGACCGAATGCGTGACCGGGCATGACCTGGTGCAGTTGCAGATCCGCGTCGCCGCCGGCGAAAAACTGACGCTGCGGCAGAAGGACATTGTGTTGAAAGGGCATGCCATCGAGTGCCGCATCAATGCCGAGGATCCGTACAAATTCACGCCCTCGCCCGGGCGCATCACCTCGCTGCACATGCCGGGCGGTCCGGGTGTCCGCGTCGATTCACACGCCTACAACGGCTATTTTGTCCCGCCTTATTACGACTCGCTGCTTGGCAAGATCATTACTTACGGCGATACCCGCGAGCAGGCGATCGCGCGCATGCATATCGCCCTGTCGGAAACCATCATCGAGGGCATCAGCACCAACCTGCCGCTGCATCGGGAATTGATGCGCGACGCCGCTTTCCTGCGCGGCGGAACCAGCATCCATTATCTCGAAGAGCGGCTGGCAAAGCTGACCCGCGCTGAATAACGCGCCACTGCGCCCCGACCGGATCCCATGCCCTGGCTGTGCGCAATTTTGCATGTTGATGAAGCGGCAGTTGAGGAACTGAGCGACGCGCTGCTCGCTGCCGGCGCACTGGCGGTGGATGTGCGGGATGCAGCGGCGGGCACTGCTGCAGAACGGCCGATATTCGCCGAGCCCGGCGAAGCGCCAGCCTCCGGCTGGTGTGCCAACCGCGTCAGCGCATTGTTTGCAATGGACGCTGATCTGCACCTGGTGATTCCGCAGGTGCTGAGCGAGGCCGGCATTGCGCCGGGATCCGAGTTCAGCGTCGAACGCGTTGAAGATGCCGACTGGGTGCGCCTGACGCAAAGCCAGTTCCAGCCGCTGCAGATCACGCCGCGCTTGTGGGTGGTGCCGAGCTGGCATCAATTGCCTGATCCCGCAGCGGTCAACATCGTGCTTGATCCTGGTGTTGCTTTCGGTACCGGCGCACATCCGACCACGCGTTTGTGTCTGCGCTGGCTCGACACCGTGGTGACACCGGATGTTGAAGTAATCGACTATGGTTGTGGCTCCGGCATCCTCGCGATTGCCGCGATGAAACTGGGCGCGCGCGGTGCGCGCGGCATCGACATTGATCCGCAGGCGGTGATGGCAGCGCGCGACAATGCCGGGCGCAATCAGGTGAAAGCGGATTTTGCCGAAGCAAGGGACGAAACCCCGGTCAAACCCGCGCAGATTGTCGTCGCCAACATCCTGGCCAATCCGCTGACCGTGCTTGCGCCGCTGCTGGCGCGGCTGACCTTGCCCGGCGGACGCATCGCGCTCTCAGGCATCCTCGTTGCACAGACGCAGTCGGTGCTCGATGCCTACGCGGCGAATTTCGCCATGCAGTCTGCCGCAACCGACGAAGACTGGGTGTTGCTGACGGGTATTCGCAGGTAGAGTAACGCCCATGCCGCTGCTGACCCGCTGCACGTATTGCCACACCGTGTTCCGCATTACGCCGGAACAATTGCAGGCGCATGGCGGCAAGGTGCGCTGCGGCCGCTGCATGCAGGTGTTCGACGGCATGATTGCGCTGGCGCCGGATGCTTCGCTGGTGCCGGCGCCAGAGATTCCGCAACCGGCAGCGCCTGAGCCCGTTGTTGCCGCAGCCGCGGCTGAACCTGCGCCGGAGAATTCTCCGCCATCACCGGTATTATCTGAAGAACCCGGAGTGTCGATGCAGTCCGGGCCGGAGGTGGAAACCCTGCCGCAGGACACAGCAGCCGAGATGACTGCGGATACCGGAGCGTTGCTCGATGTGTCGCCGGAAACGCCAGATGAAACACCCGCACCGGCAGCGCTTGAATTGGAAGCAGAGCGACTGGCAAGCGCTGCTGAAAATCCGTTTATCCATGAACCCGACGAAGCCGTAAAACCCGCACCGCGCCGGCGCTGGCTGGCTGCCGCCTGCATCCTGCTTGCTGTGGGGTTGGCGGGGCAGGTGATTTTTTTCTACCGCGGTGAACTTGCCGCCCGGCATCCGCAGGCACGGCAGTGGCTGAATGCGGCGTGCACACGCGCCGGCTGTACGGTGCCCTTGCCGCGGGTCACCAAGGCGGTCCTGATTGAAGCCTCTGATTTGCAGCTCGTCGACCCGGCGCGTTCGGATCGCATCCAGTTAACGGCGACGTTACGCAACCATGCCGGGCATGATGTGGCATATCCGGCGCTGGACCTGGTGCTGACCAACGCCAACGATCACACATTGGCGCGACGCATTTTTCTGCCCGCAGAGTATCTGGGCGGCAACCGTGATCCGGGCGCCGGCATTGCAGCGAATGCGGAACTGACCGTGCGCCTGACGCTGGAAACCGGCAATCTGGGCGCTGCCGGTTTTCGCCTTGCGGTATTGCCGGCACCTTTGCGCTAACTCGAATGTTATGTAACTAATTGATTTTATTTAATATTTTAAAGACTCTGGAGCGATCATGAGTACCCCGGAACAACTCAAATACAGCGCCACCCACCAATGGGCGCGACGCGAAAGCGATGGCACGGTCAGCGTCGGCATCACCGATCATGCCCAGGAAATGCTCGGCGACGTGGTGTTCGTCGACAGCCCCGCCATCGGCGGCAGCGTGAAGCAGGGTGAAGTCTGCGGTGTCATTGAGTCGGTGAAAGCGGCTTCGGATATTTATGCGCCGGTCTCCGGCGAGGTCATTGCGGTGAATGCCGGACTGGCGGATGCGCCGGAAAAGGTTAATCAGGATCCATACGCAGCCTGGATGTTCCGCGTCAAACCGGCGGATCCGGCGCAACTCGATACCCTGCTCGATGCCGCGGCGTACCAGAAAATCGCTGACGCTGAAAAAGCCTGACGGACAGCCGATGATGCCGCGTTTCGGTTTTTTCATCAGTTCGTGATACAAGGTTCGTGATACAAGGTTGGTGATACAAGGCTGGTGATACAAGGTTGGTGATACAAGGTTGGTGGTACAAGGTTCGTGGTACAAATGTGCAGCCTGAGCAACACCCCATAACATGGCACGCATGCCGCAGTCCGGCATCGCCTGCGAGATCACCCCTCAATTCACGCATTTATTGGATACTCACAAGGAGAGCAACATGGCAGCAGTCACCCTGGGCGGCAACCCGATCAACGTCGCCGGTAATTTCCCGAAAAAAGGCGACAATGCGCCGGATTTCACGCTGACCGCGAAAGACCTGAAGGATGCCGGGCTCAAGGACTACGCCGGCAAACGCAAGGTGCTGAACATTGTGCCGAGCCTGGACACCCCCGTGTGCCAGACCTCGACGCGCAAATTCAACGCCGAAGCGACCAAACTCAGCAACACCGTGGTGCTGGTGATTGCGGCTGATCTGCCGTTCGCGATGGGTCGTTTCTGCGGCGCCGAAGGCCTTAATGACGTGTTCACGCTGTCGACCTTCCGCAACCGTGATTTCCACACCAAGTATGGCGTCGACATCACCGACGGTGCGCTGCGCGGCCTGACTGCCCGCGGTGTAGTCGTGCTCGATGAAAACAACAAGGTGCTGCATGCCGAACTGGTACCGGAAATCAAGCAGGAACCGGATTACGAAGCCGCACTCGCGGCGTTGAAATAACGGCAGCGGCGGCGCCTGACCCGGCGCCGCTGTTTGTTATCCGGATCCGCGATCCTGCAACAACAGGGGCATGAACATGCATGACGCACCCACCGGTGAAAGCCCGCACAAGGGCAAGACCGGGTTGAAGCGCGTGTGGAACGCGTTTTTTTATTCCATGGACGGCATGCGCGCGGCGTTCCGTCACGAAGATGCCTTTCGTCAGGAAGTTTTTCTTGCGGTGCTGTTGATTCCGGCGGCACTGTTCACGCCGGCCACTGGTATTGGCAAGGCACTGATGATTGCTGTGGTGCTGCTGGTGCTGATCGTCGAGTTGCTCAATTCCGCGGTTGAGGCGGCCGTTGACCGCATTTCGCTGGAGAATCACAAGCTGGCCAAACGCGCCAAGGACATCGGCAGCGCAGCGGTCCTGCTGGCGCTGATCAACGTGCCGGTGGTGTGGGGGCTGGTGCTGTTCGGCTGAGCCCGCAGCGGTGCGCTCCTTCGGCTGTCGCGCAAATTTCATAAATGCTTAACTAGTCCGTCGCATTGCAGCGGCACGATGCGCGTCATGGACGGCGCAGACATCGTATTGCAGCACTATCCGGCCGCCGCACGCAAAATGCGCGTGGCGATGGTCACCGAAACCTATCCGCCGGAAATCAACGGCGTGGCGATGACCATGGGCCGCATCGTCACCGGCCTGCAGGCGCGCGGGCATACCGTACAACTGATCCGCCCGCGCCAGCATGCCGGTGACCGTCCGGCGGAACAGCCCTTGTTCGAGGAGGTGTTGCAACGGGGCGTGCCGATTCCCCGTTACGACGCGTTGAAACTCGGCCTGCCGGCGAAACAGGCCCTGATACGGCTGTGGGCGAAGCACCGGCCCGACATCGTGCATGTGGTCACTGAAGGTCCGCTGGGCTGGTCGGCGCTGGCGGCGGCATCCAAGCTGAAACTGCCGGTGTCGACCGATTTTCACACCAACTTTCACAGCTACAGCACGCACTACGGCGTTGGCTGGCTGAAGACGCCGATCACCGCGTACCTGCGCAAATTCCACAACAAGGCGCTGAGTACGCTGGTGCCGACCGAAAGTCTGCGCGAGGAATTGCAGGCGCTGGGTTTCCGCAACCTTGAAGTGGTGGCGCGCGGGGTCGATACTGCGCAGTTTCATCCGCAGCGGCGCAGTACGGCGTTGCGGCAGACGTGGGGGGTGGTGGACGGGGATCAGGTGGCGTTGTCGGTCGGTCGCCTGGCGCCGGAAAAAAATCTGCCGCTGGTGTTGCGCGCTTATGGGCTGATGCGAGAACTGCAGCCGCGCCTGCGTCTGGTGCTGGTCGGCGACGGGCCCGAACGCGCGCGCCTGATGCGCGAAAATCCCGGGGTGATTTTTGCCGGCATGCGCATCGGCGAAGATCTCGCTGCGCACTACGCGTCCGCCGACGTGTTCCTGTTCCCGAGCATGACCGAAACATACGGCAACGTGACCGTCGAAGCCATGGCCAGCGGACTCGCGGTTGTTGCCTACGACTACGCTGCAGCTCAACAGCACATGCGCCACGGCGCCAGCGGCGTGCTGGTGCCGTTCGCTGCGGCCGATGATTATGTGCAGGCTGCTGCTGCGCTGGCCAACGATGCGCCGCGCGTCAAAGCCCTCGGCGCGCGCGCGCGCACCGTCACCGAAAAACTCGACTGGTCTTACATCGTTGCCGAATTCGAACAGGCGTTGCTCCGGCTGACGGACGAGGTGCCGGCACATGCCGGCGAAGCCCATGCTGTTGCTTGAACGCCTGTCGTTTGAGCGCATCATGCGCTGGGACCTGCGGGTCTGCCTGCGCGTCAACCGGGTTTGTCGCCGGGTCAGCTGGCGCCTGTTGTTCCGCTGCGTCAGTGTGCTCGGCGACGGCATTGGCTGGTATGCATTGATGGCATTCCTGCTGCTGCGCGATCGCGATGCTGCAGTGGTGCCGGTGTTGCATCTGGTGGGCGTCGGCCTGGCGGCCAGCGTTGTTTACAAATGGATCAAAAAGCGCACGCTGCGCCCGCGCCCGTACCAGACTCACCCGGACATCGAACATTTTGCCACGCCGCTGGATCGTTTCAGTTTTCCGTCAGGCCATACGCTGCACGCCGTCGCCTTCACCTTCGTTGCCCTCGCTTATTACCCGGCGCTGTCTTGGTTGCTGGTACCGTTCACGCTGCTGATTGCCGTGTCGCGCGTGGTGCTGGGCCTGCATTATCCGAGTGATGTGCTGGTCGGTGCGGCGCTGGGCGCCTTGCTTGCCGCGGCCTCCCTTGCCATGGCACCGTAAAATAGTTAATAAAAACAAATACTTGTAAGGATTCGGCGGGCATGCTGCGGCGACAATAAAAAACGCGTCCCGCGGGACGCAGTTTTAGTTTGACGGGACCGCGGTTATTTTTTCAGCGCATCGCGGATTTCGCGCAGCAACACAATGTCTTCGGCCGGCGCAGCAGGAGCGGCCGTTGCTGCTTCCTCCGCGCGCTTCATGCGGTTGATGGTGCGGATCAACAGGAACACCGCAAAAGCAACAATGATGAAGCTGATGCAGGTGTTGATGAAGGTACCGTAATTGAAAGTCACGGCGCCGGCTTTCTGCGCGGCATCCACCGACAGGTACGGACCCATGGTCGTGCCTTCGCGCAGCACGACGAACATGTTGGCAAAGTCGACCTTGCCGAGCAGCAAGCCGATCGGCGGCATGATCAGATCCCTGACCAGCGAATCGACGATTTTGCCGAACGATGCGCCGATGATGATGCCGACGGCCATGTCGACCACGTTGCCGCGCATCGCGAATTCCTTGAATTCCTTGAGCATGGTTGCGGTCCCTCTCGAAAGTTACGGGATTGCTGCCATAGGCGGCTGCGTTGACCTGCGTCGATTATGCGGCAGGCATGTGCCGAACTCCAATGCGTCGCCGCAGGCCGACAGGGGGGACGTTGGTATAATCCGCCATCTTTTTTTTCCTTTTATCCCCTTATTTGTCTTTTTTTCAGGCGACCCCGATGTTCACATTGATCTGCGGTTCGATGGCGTACGACACCATCATGGTGTTCAATGACCGTTTCAAAAACCATATCCTGCCGGACCAGTTGCACATCCTGAACGTTGCTTTTCTGGTGCCCGACATGCGCCGCGAATTCGGCGGTTGTGCCGGCAACATTGCCTACACCTTGAAAATGCTTGGCGGTGATGCACGCATCATGGCCACGGTCGGTGACGATTTCGGTCCCTATGACGACCGCCTGCAGCGCCTCGGCATTGCGCAGGACCATATCCGCAGCGTGCCCGGCAGTTTCACCGCACAGGCCTTCATCACCACCGATCTCGACGACAACCAGATCACCGCCTTTCACCCGGGCGCGATGAACCATTCGCACGAAAACCACGTCAGTGACGCCGCCGCCACCAAACTCGGCATCGTCGCGCCGGACGGGCGCGACGGCATGCTGCAGCATGCGCGCGAGTTCCATGAAGCCGGCATTCCGTTCATTTTCGACCCGGGCCAGGGCCTGCCGATGTTCGGCGGCGCGGAACTGGAGGAGTTCGTGCGGCTTGCAGAATATGTCACGGTTAACGACTACGAAGCCCAGATGCTGCAGGAGCGCACCGGCAAAAAACTCGATGAACTGGCGAAACTAGTCAAGGCATTGGTGGTCACACTGGGCGCACAGGGGGCCGTGGTGCACACCGGCGGTAAACAGATTGCGATTCCAAGCGTTAAACCGGAAGCGGTGCTGGATCCGACCGGTTGCGGCGACGCCTTCCGGGCGGGTTTGTTGTATGGCTTGGCCGTTGGTGCCGACTGGGCACTGACCGGGCGGCTGGCTTCCTTGATGGGCTCGCTGAAAATCGCCCGGCGCGGCGGCCAGAATCACCGCTTTACCCGCGATGAGGCAGCGGACCGGTTCCAGCAGGCTTTTGGCATGAAAATGTGGTGATCTGCAGTAACAGGAGAAGGAGAAAGATTATGAGCAAACGAATTCAGATATCGGCAGCAGTGCTGGTTGTGGTTGCCCTTGCCGGTTGTGCGCCCAGCCTCGGTGGCGGGGCTTATACCCGGGACGAGGCGCGGCGTGAACAGAACGTGCGCCTCGGCGTCGTTGAAAGCGTGCGCCCGGTGCAGATCGAGGGCACGCGTTCCGGCGTCGGTCCGGCCGCCGGTGCGGTGGTTGGCGGCGTAGCCGGCAGCACGGTCGGTGGTGGCCGCGGTTCCGCGGTGGCCGCAGTGATCGGCGCAGTGGCCGGTGGTGTTGCCGGGCAGGCCCTCGAGGAGGGCACGACGCGTAAAAACGGCGTTGAGGTTACCGTCAAACTCAACAGTGGCGCGCTGGTCGCCATCGTGCAGGAAGCCGATGAGACTTTCCGCGCCGGTGACCGGGTGCGCATCCTGTCCGACGGGCGCACCTCCCGCGTTACGCACTGATCTGATTTCCGCATGACCCGGCGCGTGGCAGATCGTCGGCTGCGCGCTTTTTTTGCGATCTCATTGTTCCCCGGCCGTACAGTCACCGATTTTTAACCGCTTGTTCATGCTGCTGTAACCCGCCGCTTCCAGTATAGGGACCGTTATCACTGACGGAGACCGCCCGATGCTGGACCAACCCCGGAATCAAGCCGTACTGCGCGAGCGCCCGGCGCCTGCGCTTGCCCTGTCCTATGCCCGCAGCGCCGCCGAAGTACAGGAAGCGCAGCGCCTGCGCTACAAGGTGTTTGCCGGAGAGATGGGGGCGCGCCTGCCCGATGCTGCATCCGGCATCGACTGCGACATCTATGACGCGCATTGCGATCATCTGCTGGTGCGCGACACCAAAAGCGGCGAAGTGGTCGGCACCTACCGCCTGCTGCCGGGATTGAAGGCGCGCGAAATCGGCAGCTTTTACGCCGACAGCGAGTTTGACCTGACTCGTCTCGAACACCTGCGCGACGAGACTGTCGAGATCGGCCGCTCCTGTGTGCATGCGGATTACCGCAACGGTGCGACGATTGCGCGCCTGTGGGCAGGGCTGGTGACTTACGCGACACAGCGCGGTTACCGCTATTTCATGGGCTGCGCTTCATTGAGCATGGCCGACGGCGGTCACATTGCTGCAGGTGTTTACCGCGGTCTCGCCCGCGATCATCTGTCCCCTGTCGAATATCGCGCTTTTCCGCGTTGCGAATTGCCGCTGGAAGCGCTGGACCGTGACGTTGCCGCATTACCGCCGCCGCTGGTGAAAGGTTATATCCGCGTCGGTGCCTATGTCTGCGGCGCACCGGCCTGGGATCCCGATTTCAATACCGCGGACCTGCTGATGCTCTTGCCCTTGTCGCGCATGGATGCGCGTTATGCACGGCATTTCATGAACGGCTGATGGCCGACGCACTGCACGCCCCTATAATGGCCGCCATGAGCGGCGGGGAAACATCATGGATGACGCGTGGCCTGCGCCTGACGCGGCTCGCGTTGCATTTGCTGCAGGGCATGCTGACCATTGCCACGCTGTTCCCGTTTTATTCAGCGCGTCGTCGAGGCGTCGCCGTCAAACGCTGGTCGCAGTCGCTGCTCGGCATGCTCGGTGTGGAGTTGCATGTGCATGGTAAACCGCTGCGCGGGCATACGGCACCGGCGATGCTGGTCGCCAACCACGTGTCATGGCTGGATATCTACGCCATCAATGCGGTACTGCCGGTACGGTTTGTCGCCAAATCGGAAATTCGTTCATGGCCGGTGATCGGCTGGCTGAGTGCAAAAACCGGAACGCTGTTCATCGAGCGTGGGCGGCGTCGCGATACCGTGCGCATCATTGGTGAAATTGTTGCCGCCATGCAACGCGGAGAAGTCGTCACAGTATTCCCGGAAGGCACGACCACCGATGGTTCGCAGGTGCTGCGGTTTCATGGCTCATTGCTGCAACCGGCCCTGCATGCAGGAGCCCGTGTCCAGCCCGTTGCGCTGCGCTACGGGCTGGACGATGGTTCATTGTGCGTGAAGGCGGCTTACGACGGCGACAAATCGTTGTGGGATACCCTGCGGCTGATCGTGGCGCAACCGGTGATACACGCCCATGTGTGGTTTTTGCCGGCATTGACTGCGGATGCAACCGACCGGCAGGCGCTGGCGCATGCGGCGCATGCCGCTATTGCGGATCGCCTGAAGTCCTGACGCCTGCAGTTATATTACTTCCTGGCAGCCGCACTGGAATACGCGACGATCTTCCAGGCGCACTGCGGTCAGCCGTCGTCCCCACACGCAGCCCGAATCCAGCCCGAGCACGTCCTGCCGCAGCAGCAGGCCCAGCGCGGCCCAGTGGCCGAACAATACCGGAGAGTCGCTGCTGGCGCGGCCCGGCACATCGAACCACGGCAGATACCCCGCGGGCGCGCCGTCGAGCCCGGTCTTGTGCGTGAACTCCATGACGCCGTCGGGGGTGCATAAACGCAAGCGGGTCATCGCATTGACGATCACCCGCAGCCGGTCGTAACCGGTGAGATCGTCGCGCCATTGCGTCGGCGCGTTGCCGTACATGCAATTCAGAAATCCGCCGTAGTCCGGACCCTGCAACGCGGTTTCAACTTCACGCGCCAGTGCCAGGGCCTGCGCGATGCTCCATTGCGGCAGCAGGCCTGCATGCACCATGGCATAACCTTCCCCTGCATGCATCAGCCGCTGCCGGCGTAACCAGTCAAGCAACTCGTCGCGGTCCGGCGCTGCGAGCAGCGCATCCAGCGTGTCGCCGCGATGCGGCTTGCGCACGCCGGCTGCGACCACCAGCAGATGCAAATCATGATTGCCGAGCACGGAAATGGCGCGCTCGCCCAGTCCGCGCAGGTAACGCAGCACTTCAGGCGATTGCGGACCGCGATTGACCAGGTCGCCGACCAGCCACAGCCGATCCTGTGCCGGATCGAAACCAATGGTGTCGAGCAGGCGCCGCATTTCATCGTAGCAGCCCTGGATGTCGCCGATTGCGTAGGTGGCCATTGATGCGGAAGAAAGGGTGACAAGAGTTCAAACAAAAAGGGCGCAGCAGCGCTGCGCCCTTTGATTATGCACGAACGTTGCGGATTATTTGGCGAGTCCAGCGAGGTAATCCACAGCGGCCTTGATGTCGGCATCCGACAGCGACGCATTGCCGCCCTTGGCCGGCATCGCGCCCTTGCCCTTGATGACCGATGCATACAACACATCCATGCCGGTTTTCAGACGCGGTGCCCAAGCGGCCTTGTCGCCGGTTTTCGGCGCACCGGCAACCCCGGCGGCGTGGCAGGCCATGCAGGCGGCGTCGTAGACGTTCTTGCCCTTGGTGGCATCACCGCCGGCTGCCGCCGGTGCGGCGGCGCCTGGGGCTGCAACGGCAACCACAGCGACCGCGACTGGCGCGGGCGCGTTCGGATCCACCACCACGGAGCCCGCCGGTTTGAGACGTTTGGCAACGGCTTCTTCGCTGGCCGCGGTGGCTTCCGGCTTGCGCTTGCCGTCCATCGCCAGCTGGGCCAGCATGATGATGACGGTGACCGGCACGATGAAGGACAGCAGGACGACGATAACCAGCTGTTTCGGTGTTTTGATCAGGGAAGTGTGTTCGGGGGTCTGATGTTCGCTCATGGCGAGGTCCTGAAGCCGCAAGAAAGCGCGGATTATATCGGCAATGCCGCGCCCGGTAAAACTTGCCCCGGGAGGGGCATGTTAGAATCGCGCCGCAACGCGCCCGTAGCTCAGCTGGATAGAGTACTGCCCTCCGAAGGCAGGGGTCGGACGTTCGAATCGTCTCGGGCGCGCCAATTTTCGTACTCCGCTCTCGCGACCAGCCATCCATGCCCCCACCCGTAAGCTGCGATGTCCTGATCGTCGGTGGCGGCCATAACGGCCTGACCTGCGCCTGCTATCTCGCGGCGGCCGGACTCAAAGTGCGAGTGCTTGAGCGCCGCGGCGTGGTCGGCGGGGCAGCCGTCACCGAAGAGTTCCATCCCGGATTCCGCAATTCCACCGCGAGTTACACCGTCAGCCTGCTCAATCCGCAGGTGATCCGCGACCTGCGCCTGGTGGAACACGGCCTGCGCATCATCGAGCGGCCGATCTCAAATTTTCTGCCGCTGCCCGACGGTGATTACCTGAAAATCGGCGGGTCGCTGACGGCGACCCAGGCCGAGGTGGCGCGGTTTTCCGCTAAAGATGCCGCGCGGCTGCCGGCGTACTACGCGATGCTGGAACGTGTCGCGGATGTGTTACGCGACCTGACACTGGAAACACCGCCCAATGTCGGCGGTGGCATCGGCGATTTTTTTGCCGCGATCAAAACCGCGCGCCGCTTCAAAAAACTCGATATGACGGCGCGCCGCGATGTGCTGGACCTGTTCACCAAAAGCGCCGGCGATCTGCTCGACGCATGGTTTGAATCGGCGCCAATCAAGGCCGCCTTCGGTTTTGACGCCATCGTCGGCAATTTTGCCAGCCCGTATGCGCCGGGCACCGCTTATGTATTGCTGCACCATGTATTCGGCGAAGTGAACGGCAAACGCGGCGTATGGGGCCACGCCGTCGGCGGCATGGGATCGATTACCGAGGCCATGGCGACGGAAGCGCGCGCGCGCGGCGTGTATATCGACACCAATGCCGAAGTCATCAACGTCTGCATCGATTCCCGTGGTGCGCAGGGCGTGCAGTTGAAAGACGGGCGCGTCATCGAAGCCAGATGCGTGGTCGCCAACGTCAATCCGAAGCTGCTGTTCCTCAAATTGATCGACGCACCGGCGCTGGATGGCGAATTCCTGCAGCGCATCCGCGCCTGGAAATGCGCTTCAGCGACCTTCCGCATGAATGTGGCCTTGCGTGAACTGCCGGATTTCACCTGCCTGCCGGGCACGACCACTGCTGAACATCACCAGTCGGGCATCATCATGGCGCCGTCGCTGGCGTACATGGAGCAGGCCTATTTCGATGCGCGCACCCACGGCTGTTCGCGCGCGCCGGTGGTTGAAATGCTGATTCCGTCAACGGTCGATGACTCACTGGCGCCGCCGGGGCAGCATGTCGCCAGCCTGTTCTGCCAGCATTTCAGCCCGGAACTGCCGAATGGCCTGTCGTGGGACGAAATTCGTGAAGACGCCGCCAATCACGTGATCGACACCGTGACGCGGCATGCGCCGAATTTCAGGGATGCCGTGATTGCCCGCAAAATCCTGTCGCCGCTGGACCTGGAGCGCGACTTCGGCCTGATCGGCGGCGACATATTCCACGGCGCGCTGACGCTGGACCAGTTGTGGACGGCGCGGCCGGTGCTGGGCCATGCCGATTACCGCGCCCCCGTGAATCGCTTGTACATGTGCGGCGCCGGCACCCATCCGGGCGGTGGCGTGACCGGCCTGCCGGGACGCAATGCCGCGCGTGAAATCATCCGCGATTTCAAAAGCGGAAAACTCGATGATAAAAAACGAGATAAAAACAGGGAGAAAACAAGATGATGCGACAGCTGTTGCTGGCCGTGGTGATCGCCGTTTGCCTTGCAGGCTGCGGCAACAAGGTGCCGCCGGTCGCCAAACTGGCGCCTGCCGATGTCGTGCTCGCCTTCGGCGACAGCCTGACTTACGGCACCGGCGCCAGGGAAGAAGAGAGTTATCCGGCGGTGCTGGGGCAACTGATCGGCCGTAAGGTGGTGCGATCAGGCGTGCCCGGCGAACAGACTGCGGGCGGACTGGAGCGTCTGTCCGATGTGCTGGATGAACACAAGCCCAAGCTGGTCATCGTCTGCCTCGGCGGTAACGACATGCTGCGCAAGGGCACACCGCAGAACATCGAAGCCAATCTGCGCAAGATACTGAAGGAAATCAAATCGCGCGGCCTCGACGTGATGCTGATCGGTGTGCCGACGCCGACATTGATCACCCGCCCGCCGGATTTCTACTTCCATCTCGCCAAAGAATTCGCAATTCCCTACGAAGGCGAAATCATCACCAGCGTGTTGTACAAGTCCGATCTCAAATCCGATCCCATCCACCCCAACGCCGCCGGTTATCGCAAGGTGGCCGAAGCTGTGGCTGAACTGATGCGCGACGCCGGCGCGTTATAGCAGCATGGCTGTCAGCAAAATGTCGGCACGGCGGCTGACCTTCACCATGTGCCTCGCCGAAGCACTGTCGATGACCGGTTTTGCCGCTTACACCACGCTGCTGCCGCAGTTGCAGCGCGAATGGGGGCTGTCGAATTCCGAGGCCGGCGCCATCAGCGGCTTCCTGTTTGCCGGCTACATGGTATCGGTGCCGGTGCTGACCAGCCTCACCGACCGCATGGATTCACGGCGCATCTATCTTGCGGCCTGCATCATCGGCAGCATCGGCGCGATGGTGTTCGCGCTGTATGGCCAGGGCTTCTGGAGCGCAGCCTTCGCGCAGTTCCTGATCGGCGCCGCCCTCGGCGGCACTTACATGCCGGGCCTGAAAGCATTGACCGACCACCTCGAAGGCCCGGCGCAGTCGCGCGCCACCGCGTTTTACACCGCGGGTTTCGGTGTCGGTTCGACGATTTCGATCCTCGTTGCCGGCAAACTCGGCGCAACGCTGGGCTGGCAGTGGGCGTTCTGGTTCGGCGCGGTTGGCCCGGTGCTGGGCGGGCTGCTGGTCATCTTTGCGATGCCGATGGGCCGCATGCGTCCGGCCGCACATCACAGCAACGCGCTGCTGGATTTCCGCCCGGTGTTGCGCAACCGAAAGACGCTGCCCTACGTGATCGGTTACGCCGTGCACAACTACGAACTGTTCGGCCAGCGCTCGTGGATGGTCGCGTTTCTGGTGTTCTGCGCGACTCTGCAGCCCGAACACGCGCCGATGGCTTTAAGTGCTGCGACACTGGCAGCGATGATCAACGTGCTCGGGCCGGTGTTCAGCGTCAGCGGCAACGAACTGGCGATCCGCTTCGGCCGCCAGCGCATCATTTTCCTGTTCATGACCCTGTCCGGCGCGATCGCCTGCCTGATCGGTTTCAGCGCGGCCTGGCCCTGGTACATCGTGGTCATGTTGATGATGGTTCATTACAGCACCATGCTCGGCGACTCCGCTGCGCTGACCTCGGGTGCTGTCGCCAGCACGCCGCCCGAAATGCGCGGCGCGATGATGGCGGTGTATTCCTTCCTCGGTTTCAGCACCGCGTTCCTGGCACCCCTGGTATTCGGCATGACGCTGGATCTGGCGGGCGGCAATCAGAGTGTTAACGCGTGGGGACTGGCCTTCGCCAGCATTGGCATCTTCGGGGTGTTGGCGCCAGTGGCGCGGTGGTGGTATTCGCGGCGCGCCTAAAACATCAATAAAAACAATTGGTTATATATTTATACCTGGTGGTCGTGTTGGCAGTTCGTAGCCCGTAAGGAGCGCAGCGGATTACGGGAATAGGAGTCCCGTATTTTATCGCGCTGCATACCGGCTTGCTGCCAGCTTTATATTGCACGCCATTTCGTAAGACGTGGCAATTTGTTCCGATTCGACCATCAGGGAGAAGAACCCCGCTTCCTTGGCTTCTAATCCTTTTTCCTCACCTCACTCTGGGTGAGAGTAGATTCCTTAAATCGGGCTTAAAGTAGGAAAATGCCTTCGTTTCTATTTTTGCTGCCCGGTATAAAACGCCGGCCACCGCTCCAGCACCGCCGGCGCATCCTCCTTGTAGATGTGGCAGGAACCGATCTGGTACGGTTTTTTGCCGGTGACCGGCTTTGCGGCGTTATGCGCTTCGCGCGCGCGGCCGGTGGCCTGAAACGCGGTGGTACCCAGCGGACCCAGCAGTTCGACCAGGTGCGTGCAGCCGAGTACGCCGCCGACACGTTCGGCAATCGCCTTGCGCCAGCCGGGGCCGATGGTGATGCCGATCAGGTTTTTGAAATTTACCGTGATGTTGCCGCAGGTTTTGTACGGACCGGTGTCGGTGACCGCTTCGACGTCGTGGATTTTCAGATCGAGGTCGATGGTCAGGCGCAGCCACATGTGGTGCACCGGTTCGCCGGGCTGGCGCTCGTGTCCGCCGTCGCGGCGTGTATGCACAAAGGTTTTGGTATCGAGGAGGTGGCCTTCGATATCCCATAAGCCATCCTCGCGTTCATAACCTTTGCATTCGACGGCGCGGGTGTGTTTCAGGGTGCGGGGGGCGGGGACTGGCAACGGCATGACGCGGGCTCCGATAATTCAATGGGTGGTGGCATGGGTGACGCGGCGGGTTTCGAGCTGGGCGAACAATGTATTTTTCTGCTCCGGACTGTAGCGGTGCCAGTCGCTGATTTCCCTGAGTGTGCGCCAGCAGCCGACGCAAAAGCTGTGGCCCTGGTCGACCATACAGGCGCCGATGCAGGGCGATTCCACTTCCGCCAGCGTGTTGCCCGGCGCGGTCATGCTGCTTTGGCGCGGATCGCGCGCGCGGCGCGTGACAGCGTGCCGCGGCCGAGCACGCCGCAGATGTAATCGCCGGCGGCGATCAGTTTCTGCATGTCGATGCCGGTTTCGATGCCGAGGCCGTTGAGCAGATACAGCACATCTTCGGTAGCGACATTGCCGGTGGCGCCCTTGGCATAGGGACAGCCGCCGAGGCCGGACACCGAGCTGTCGAAGGTCGCGATGCCGCATTCCAGCGCAGCATAGACATTGGCTACCGCCTGGCCGTAGGTGTCGTGGAAATGCCCGGCCATGCGCTCAATGGGAATGTGCCTGGCAACCGCCTCGATGACTTTGCGGGTTTTGCCGGCGGTGCCGGTGCCGATGGTGTCGCAGACGGTGATTTCATAACAGCCCATCGCATCCAGCGCGCGCGCGACATGGACCACGGCAGCGGGATCGACTTCGCCTTCGTACGGGCAGCCGAAACACACCGAAATGTCGCCGCGGACCCTGATGCCCTGAGCGATCGCTGCTTTTGCTACTTCAGCAAATCGGGCGAGGCCTTCGTCGATGCTGCAATTAGTGTTGCGTTTGGAGAAACTCTCGGTGGCGGCGCCGAACACGACTGCTTCATCAGCGCCGGCGGCAATGGCAGCTTCCAGCCCTTTCATGTTCGGCACCAGCACCGGGTAGCTGACGCCGGGTTTGCGGCGGATCCCGGCCATCACGTCGGCGTTGTCGGCCATCTGCGGCACCCATTTCGGCGACACAAAGGCGGTGGCCTCAATGATGGTCAGGCCGGCGTCCTGCAGGCGGTGTATGAGTTCGATCTTGACGGCGGCCGGCACGAGCGTGGCTTCGTTTTGCAGCCCGTCGCGAGGGCCGACTTCGACGATGCGTACTTTTTTTGGCAGTGCCATGTCAGCCATTCCTTTTAAACCGCCGATACCCTAACGCTTCTTTTTGACTTTTGCCGCCGCCTTTTTGACCTTGGGCGGCGCGGTCCACGACGGTTTGCGTTTTTCGAGGAAGGCGGTCAGCCCTTCCTGCGCTTCCGGCGTGGCGCGGATTGCGGCAATGATATCGGAGGTTGCATTGACGATGCCGGGGCCGATGGGGCTGTGCGCGCTTTGCGGAATCAGTTGCTTGATCGCGCGCACGGCTTTCGGTCCGCTGGAATAGAGCTGGCCGAGCATTTCGCCGACACGGGTTTCCAGATTCTCTTCCTCGACCAGGTCGTGCACCAGGCCGATGCGCCAGGCTTCGGCGCAGTCGAATTCCTCACCGGACAGCATGTAACGCCGCGCCTGGCGTTCGCCGATGGCGCCGATCACGTAGGGGCTGATCATCGCCGGGATCACGCCGATCTTGACTTCGGAGAGACGGAAGGTCGCAGTGCGCGAGGCAATGGCGATGTCGCAGGCGGCAACGATACCGCAACCGCCGCCGCGCACAGCGCCGTGCACTGCGGCGACGGTGGGTTTGTTCAGCGTGTACAGCGCATGGAACATGCGTGCGGATTCACCAGCGCCCTTGAAATTCTGTGCCTTGGTGAACTTTGCGCTCTGGCGCATGTGGGCAATGTCGGCGCCGGCGCAGAAACTTTTGCCGGCGCCGGCGATGACTACGGCGCGGATCGCATCATCGGCAGCGATGTCGGCCAGCGTTGCGGTCAGCGCGCGCACCATTTCCGGGTCGAAGGCGTTGTGTACTTCGGGACGGTTCAGCGTGATGACCGCGTTGCCGAAGTCGTCGATAGCGGTCAGCACCCGCGCACCGGCGGTGGATTTGCTCATGATGGGTCCTTGAGGCGTAGTCGGAGGTTTTATCCGGCGCGGCGCAGCATTTGGAGACACTGCAAAAACACGATCGCGCCCTATGGGGTTCGCTGCAGATTATACGCAGGGCGCATGCTGTTCAGCCGGCGGGCGTCACTGTGTGGACGCCGGGTTTTGCCCGGCAACTGGCCTACCATTTTCCCTTGGCCAGCCACTGTTCGACCTGATCCAGCCGGTCCGAGCCCCAGAACGGTTCGCCGTCAACGACGATGTACGGCGAACCGAAAACGCCGCGCTCGATGGCTGCATCGACTTCGGTTTTCAGCCGCTCCTTGACCGCGGCGTCATTGATGGCCTGGATCACCGCGTCCTTGTCGTGGCCGAGTTTGGCGGCAACGTTGGCGGTGACTTCCGGGTTGGAAATGTCGCGGTCCTCGGCAAAGTAGGCGCGGTAAAGTGCCTGAGCCAGTGTTTTGGCGGCGGCCGGATCGCGGCCATGCAGCCAGTAATAGGCGCGACAGGGCGCGGTGGAGGATACGGGAAATTTGGACGGCATCTTGAACGGCACACCGAACCAGCGCGCCGAGCGCACCAGGTCATGCAGCGCGTAGCTGCCTTTCATCGGGATTGTGGTCAGCGGCTGCTGGCCAGTGACCTTGAACATGGTGCCGAGCAGCACAGGGCGCCAGGTCGTGGTGCGCGCATATCGGGCGGCAAGGGCGTCAATTTTTGCGGCCGCAAAGTAGCCATAGGGGGAAGAAAAGTCAAAGTAGAAGTCGATGGGCTGGGGCATGGTGTGCTCCTCGAAGGGCCATGGACATGCCGTGGCACGGGTTTGATTGCCGGTTACGGAACCTCAGGTTCCGCTATAAAGAACAATCGTTAATATTTTGTTTTTATTGGTATTTTTGAATGCCATTTACGTAAACGTCAACTATGCTGCGCGCTCAGGGTTGGGTGTTTTAGAGGACTCCGCTTCGGCCAGCCGGCGCTGGCACTGGGTCGCGAAAAAACGGATTTCGTTGAGCATGACTTCGACGTCTTCACGCTGCTGTTCGAGCTGGGCGCGGCGGCGTTCGAGCTTGACCGAAAACTCTTCCAACTGGCGCTGCTCGCTGCCGGCAAGATCGTGGAGTTCGAACAATTCGCGGATTTCACCAAGGGAAAAACCCAGACGTTTGCCGCGCAGCGCAAGTTTCAGGCGGACGCGGTCGCGGTGGCTGTAAATGCGGTTGATGCCGTCACGCGCCGGCGTGACCAGGCCCTGATCTTCGTAATGCCGCAGCGTGCGGGTGGTGACGCCGAACTCTTGCGCCAGGTCACTGATGGTGTAGGTTTTACTCATTGTGCTCCGCAACAGCAGCAGGTAACATGCGCCCGGACAATATCATTGCTTTTACGTAAACGTCAATAACACTTTGTGCGCCCATCCGGTTGCAGATGTGATGGCCGATTGCCGGGAAACAGGAAAATCCGATGACCTCGAAACAAAAACCGCCGGCTGAGACACCGCCGCTGGATGCAGCGGCGATGGCGCAACTGTATGCCGACATTGCCGAAAAAAGCAGTGAGTTGCTGACGCAGTACATGGCACGTGGCGGCAAAGGCATGCCCGCCTTCAACGACGAGTTGGGCATTGCCAAGGCGTTCTGTGAAGCCTGGCAACACATGCTGGCGGATCCCATGCGCATCGCCGACATGCAGATGAAGCTGTGGCAGGACTACACGGCGCTGTGGCAGAGCTCGATGCTGAAAATGTTCGGGCGGGACGCGGCACCGGTGGCGGAACCCGACAAGACGGATCGCCGGTTCCGCGGCGAAGGCTGGGAAAACAATTTTGTGTTCGATTACATCAAGCAGTCGTACCTGATCGCAACCCGGCACCTGCAACATTCACTTGGGGATGTTGCAGGGCTCGACGACAAGACCGCGAAAAAAGTCGATTTTTATACCCGTCAGTATATTGATGCGATGTCGCCGTCGAATTTCCTGATGACCAATCCGGACGCGCTCCGCGAAACCGTCAATTCAGGCGGGCAGAATCTGGTGAAGGGTCTGCATAACCTGCTGGAAGACCTGTCGCAGGGCGACGGCGGCCAGCTCCGCGTGCGCATGACCGACACCGATGCGTTCCGGCTCGGTGAAAACATCGCCGTGAGCAAGGGCAAAGTGGTGTTCCAGAACGACATCATGCAGTTGATCCAGTATGCGCCGCTGACCGACAAGGTCCATGCGACACCGCTGCTGGTCATTCCGCCGTGGATCAACAAGTATTACATTCTCGATCTGCGCGAGAACAATTCCTTCGTGCGTTGGGCGGTGGAGCAGGGACACACCGTATTCGTCGTGTCCTGGGTAAATCCCGACGGCCAACTCGCGCACAAAAGCTTCGACGATTATTTGACCGAAGGAATGCTGGCGGCGCTGGACGTCATCGCCGGAATCACCGGCGAGAAGCAGGCCAACGTCATTGGTTATTGCCTCGGCGGCACGCTGCTGGCGGCGACGCTGGCGTGGCTGGCGGCGAAAAAACAGCCGCGCATCCGCAGCGCGACATTTTTTGTGTCGATGATTGATTTCGAACGGCCAGGCGAGCTCGAGGTGTTTATCGACGAACAGCAGGTCACTGCGCTGGAGAAAAAAATGGAGCAGCGTGGTTATCTCGAAGGTTCGGAGATGGCCACCACTTTCAACATGCTGCGGGCGAACGATCTGATCTGGTCGTTCGTGGTCAGCAATTACCTGATGGGCAAGGACCCGTTCCCGTTCGATCTGCTCTATTGGAACGGGGATTCCACGCGGATGCCGGCGGCCATGCACAGCTTTTATCTGCGCAATCTGTATCTGAAGAATCTGTTGCGGGAGCCGAACGGTGTCACGCTGGCGGGCGTGCCGATTGATGTCACAACCATCAAAACGCCGGCGTATTTCATTTCGACCATCGAAGACCACATTGCGCCATGGCAGTCGACCTATGCCGGTGCGCAACTACTCAAGGGACCGGTGCGTTTTGTACTCGGTGGCTCCGGGCACATCGCCGGCATCATCAATCCGCCAGCCGCCAACAAATACGGTTACTGGACCCATGAAAAACTGCCGGCACAGCCCGCGGACTGGCTGGCCGCGGCGAAACAACAGCCGGGGTCATGGTGGACCGACTGGGGGCGCTGGGTGGCCGGGCATGCCGGCGCCAAGGTGGCTGCGCGCAAACCCGGCAGCAAGCGTTATCCGCCACTGCAAGACGCGCCCGGTTCCTACGTCCGGCAGCGCATTGCATAATCGGACCCTCATTCACCCCAAAACCACTGCACGGAACTCCCGCATGGCTTACCAGAACCTGCTGCTCGAACAACCGGAGCCGGGCATTTATCTGTTGACGGTCAACCGGCCGCAGGCGCTGAACGCACTGAATGCGGCGACGCTGGCTGAACTGGCGCAGGCCGTGGCGCAGGTCGCAACGGATGCAGCGGCACGTGTGCTGCTGGTCACTGGCGCGGGCGACAAGGCCTTTGTCGCCGGGGCCGACATCAGTGAAATGCAGCAACTGACAGCCGATCAGGCAGGGGTGTTTTCGCAACAAGGCATGCAGGTCATGCATGCGCTCGAAGCGCTGCCGGTGCCGGTGATTGCGCTGGTGCAGGGTTATGCGCTCGGCGGGGGCTGCGAGCTGGCGATGGCCTGCGACTGGATCATCGCCGCTGAACGCGCGGTATTCGGCCAGCCCGAGGTCAATCTCGGCATCCCCCCGGGATTTGGCGGCACGCAGCGGCTGGCGCGGCTGGTCGGGCGTGCGCGCGCACTGGAACTGGTCATCACGGCGCGCCAGATCAAGGCGGAAGAAGCGCTGGCCATCGGCCTGGTGACCCAGGTGGTGCCAGCGGCGGAATTGCGCGAGCGGGGCATGGCTGTCGCGCGCACCATTGCTGCCAAGGGTCCAGTGGCCGTGCGTCTTGCAAAACAGGCCGTGCAATGTGGCCAGGATCTCGATCTGGCCAAGGCCTGTGCCTATGAAACGGCGGCCTTTGCGCTGGCGTTTGCGACTGCAGACCAGCGGGAAGGCATGCGCGCATTCCTCGAAAAACGCGCGGCGAAATTCAGCGGCCGTTAGACGGCAGGCCGTGGTGTGACCGGCTATGCTGCACTGCATCAGCGATGCGGCAGGTATGTCCGTGTTTCAGCACAGACGTTATAATTATTCATCCCATCGTGGCAGCGATTCAGGCACCATAAGTGCCCGAATTGTCGCGCAAAAAATAGCCTCAAAAAGGTATTGTCCATGGATATGAATGACCTCCAGCGAGATCTGGATCCCGAGGAAACCCGCGAGTGGCTGGAAGCCTTGCGGTCAGTGCTGGAACGTGAAGGTCCGGATCGCGCAAACTATCTGCTCGACCAGCTGGTCAATGAAGCGCGCCGTTCCGGCGCCTACATTCCGTACAACGCGAATACCGCGTACCTGAATACGATTCCTTCGGATCGCGAAGAGCGTTCCCTGGGGGACTACGAACTCGAACACAAGATCCGTTCGCTGGTGCGCTGGAACGCGATGGCGACGGTGATTCGCGCCAACAAGGAATCTTCGGAACTCGGCGGGCATATCTCCAGCTTTGCCTCGGCTGCAACGCTGTACGACGTCGGCTTCAACCATTTTTTCCGCGCCGCCAACGAAAAATTTCTCGGCGACCTGGTTTATATCCAGGGCCACTCCGCCCCCGGCGTGTATGCCCGGGCCTTCCTCGAAGGGCGCATCACCGAAGATCAACTCAGCAATTTCCGCCAGGAAGTCGATGGCAAGGGACTGTCGTCCTATCCGCATCCCTGGCTGATGCCGGATTTCTGGCAGTTCCCGACGGTGTCCATGGGACTGGGGCCGCTGATGGCGATTTACCAGGCGCGCTTCATGCGCTACCTGAAGGATCGCAGCCTGATCGAAGGCCAGGGCCGCAAGGTCTGGGCCTTCATGGGCGACGGCGAAATGGACGAGCCGGAATCGCTGGGCGCGATTTCGCTGGCCGGCCGCGAAAAACTCGACAACCTGATTTTTGTCATCAACTGTAATCTGCAGCGCCTTGATGGCCCGGTGCGCGGCAACGGCAAGATCATCCAGGAACTCGAATCTGATTTTCGCGGCTCGGGCTGGAACGTGATCAAGGTAGTTTGGGGTTCATACTGGGATCCGCTGCTGGCGAAAGACAAGACCGGCATTCTGCTGAAGCGCATGGAAGAATGTGTTGACGGCGAATACCAGACTTTCAAATCCCAGGACGGCGCATTCGTGCGCAAACATTTTTTCGGCAAATATCCGGAGCTGGCGGAGATGGTTTCCAACATGTCCGATGACGACATCTGGCGCCTGAACCGCGGTGGTCATGATCCGCACAAGATGTTCGCGGCCTACGCTGCAGCGATGAAGCACACCGGGCAGCCGACAGTGATCCTCGCCAAAACCGTCAAGGGTTACGGCATGGGTGAGGCCGGCGAAGGCCAGAACATTTCCCACCAGCAGAAAAAAATGGGCACGGCGTCGATCCGCGCTTTCCGCGACCGTTTCCGCCTGCCGATTCCTGACGACAAGCTGGAAGAGGTGCCGTTTTACCGGCCGCCCGAAGATTCCCCGGAAATGCAGTACCTGCGCGGCCGTATCGAAGCCATGGGTGGATCGCTGCCGGCGCGCAAGCGCCGCGTCGAGCCGCTGGCAGTGCCGGCACTGTCGGTATTCGAGGCGCAGCTGAAAAGCAGCGAAGACCGCGAGTTTTCGACGACCATGGCGTTTGTGCGGATACTCAACACCATCATCCGTGACAAGAATATCGGCAAACGCGTGGTGCCCATCGTGCCCGATGAATCGCGGACCTTCGGCATGGAAGGCATGTTCCGCCAGCTCGGCATTTATTCGCATGTAGGCCAGCTCTACACGCCGCAGGATGCCGACCAGTTGATGTTCTACAAGGAAGACCAGGGCGGTCAGATTCTGCAGGAAGGCATCAACGAGCCGGGCGCGATGTCGTCATGGATCGCGGCGGCGACGTCGTATGCCAACAACGCGCAGATGATGATCCCGTTCTATATCTTCTATTCGATGTTCGGTTTCCAGCGCATCGGCGACCTGGCCTGGGCTGCGGGCGACCTGCGCGCGCGCGGTTTTCTGCTCGGCGGCACCGCCGGGCGCACCACGCTGAACGGCGAAGGCCTTCAGCACGAAGACGGCCACAGCCATATCCTCGCCTCGACCATCCCGAACTGCGTCTCCTACGATCCGACATTCGCCTATGAGCTGGCGGTGATCATTCAGGACGGTATGCGCCGCATGTACCAGGAGCAGGAAGACGTTTTCTACTACATCACCGTGATGAACGAGAACTACACCCATCCGGCGATGCCGGAAGGCGTGGAGAAGAACATTCTCAAGGGCATGTACCTGCTGAGCGAAGGTAAGGCCAAAAAGAACCAGCCCAAGGTGCAGTTGCTCGGCAGCGGCACCATCCTGCGCGAAGTCATCGCCGGCGCCGAACTGCTGGAGAAGGATTTCGGCATTGCCGCCGATATCTGGAGCGTCACCAGCTTCAACGAGCTGCGCCGCGACGGACTGGACGTGCAGCGCTGGAACATGCTGCATCCGGAGCAGGAGCCGCGGCAAAGCCATATCGAGCAATGCCTGAAGGACCGCGCGGGGCCGGTGGTGGCCGCGACCGATTACATGAAACTGTTCGCCGACCAGGTGCGCGCTTTCCTGCCGACGCATCATTTCATCACGCTCGGCACCGACGGTTTCGGCCGTTCCGACACCCGCCGCAAGCTGCGCCAGTTCTTTGAAGTCGACCGTCACTACGTCGCAGTGGCTGCGATGAAGGCACTGGCCGACCAGGAGCTGCTGCCGCGCAAGACCGTGACCGAGGCAATCAAGAAATACGGCGTCAATCCCGACAAACCGAATCCGGTCACGGTGTAGCGTTATCGGTGCAGGTCGGGCATCCAAGCAAAGCATTCAGACAAAAGCAGGCACATGGCAAACGCAATCGAAGTCAAAGTTCCGGATATCGGTGACTACAAGAACATCCCGGTGATCGAAGTGCTGGTCAAGGCCGGCGACACGGTGAAAGCCGAAGATTCGCTGGTCACGCTGGAATCCGACAAGTCGACGATGGATGTGCCGTCCCCGGCGGACGGCGTCGTCAAGGAAATCAAGCTCAAGGTCGGCGACAAGGTTTCAGCCGGCGCACTGGTACTGACGCTGGAATCCGGCGCGGCTCCGGCAGCAGCGCCGGCTCCGGCCAAGGCTGCGGCGCCTGCCGCAGCAGCTGAAGCAGCGCCCGCCGCGGCGACAGCGGCACCTGCCGCTCCGGACAAGGTGAGCAGCCCTCACCCTCAATCCCTCTCCCGAGGGGGGAGGGAAGTGGCGAGCGCGCCTGATGGCGCGGAGGCTCGGATGGAAGCCGGTTTCGGCAAATCCCACGCCAGTCCGTCGGTGCGCCGTTTTGCGCGGGAACTGGGCGTCGATCTGGTGCGCGTCAAGGGCACGGGACCGAAAGACCGCATCGTCATGGAAGATGTGCAGGGTTACGTCAAGACCGAACTGGCGCGCCCGCGCAGTGAAGGTTCTGGTGGCGGTCTGGGCTTCAACCTGCCGCCGATGCAGCCGGTGGATTTTTCCAAATTCGGCCCGGTCACCACGCAGCCGCTGTCGCGCATCAGGAAACTTTCGGGCAGTTTCCTGCACCGCAACTGGGTCAGCATCCCGCATGTCACGCAGCACGAAGAGGCGGACATCACCGAACTCGAAGTCTTCCGCAAGTCGCAGGCCGAAGAGGCGAAGAAAAGCGGCATCAAGTTCACCATGCTGGGCTTCCTGATGAAGGCCTCGGTGGTGGCGCTGAAACAGTTTCCGGAATTCAACGCATCACTGTCGGCCGACGGCGAAAGCCTGGTGATGAAGAGCTACCACCACATCGGTGTTGCCGTGGATACGCCCAACGGCCTGGTGGTGCCGGTGATCCGTGACGTCGATAAAAAAGGTCTGCTGGAAATTGCCAAAGAACTCGGCGATGTCAGCGCACGCATGCGCACGGGCAAGATTTCGCCGGCCGATCTGCAGGGCGGCTGCTTTTCGATTTCCAGTCTCGGCGGTCTTGGCGGCACTTTTTTCACGCCAATCATCAACGCACCCGAGGTGGCGATACTCGGCGTCGGCAAGGCGTCATTGAAGCCGGTATGGAACGGCAAGGAATTTGTGCCACGGCTGATGCTGCCGCTGTCACTGTCGTACGACCACCGCGTGATCGACGGTGCGCTGGGCGCGCGTTTCAGTTCGTTCCTGGCGACCGTGCTTTCGGACATCAGGAGACTGGTTCTTTAGTGATGAACGATGAGCGCGGAGCAGTGATGGATCAAGGCGCTGTCCAGCAGTTCGCTCATCACTCATCACTCATCACTCATCACTCATCGCTGCCATTAATGTCTCCAATCGGCATCCTCGGCGGTACTTTCGATCCCATTCACTACGGCCATCTGCGCCTGGCGCAGGAAGTCGCCGACCAGCTGCGCCTGGCCGAGGTGCGGTTTATCCCGAGTGGCACGCCGCCGCACCGCGCAGCGCCTGCGGCGCCCGCCGCCGACCGGCTGGCGATGGTGCGGCTGGCTACGGCCGGCAATGCATTGTTCACTGTCGATGCGCGCGAGTCGGCGAGCATCGCGCCGGGCTACACTGTGGATACCCTGACGGCGATACGCGCCGAAGTCGGTGCGGTGCAGTCACTGGTGCTGTTGCTGGGCGCGGATGCATTTCTGGATCTTGCGACCTGGAACCGCTGGCACCAGTTGTTCCAGCTGGCGCACATTGCCGTAGCCTATCGTCCTGGGTTCCCGGTTGATACCTGGCAGTCGCGGATGCCGCAACCGCTGGCCGCGGAATACAACGCACGCCTGATGCACCAGCCGTTTTCAGTGCATGTGACGCCGGCGGGCGGCATTGTCGTGGCACCGATTGCCGAGCTCGACATTTCCGCGACCATGATCCGCGAGGCAACGCGTCGTGGCCGCAATCCCCGGTATTTGTTGCCGGACAACATTTATCAATATATACAAGAACATGAAATTTATACTGGAAACTGATGGGACCTGAAAAACTCGCTAAAACCGCCGTCGCCGCACTGGAAGACATCAAGGGCCGCGATATTGTCGTATTCAACGTCACCAAAAGGACCGCCTTGTTCGACAAGGTCATCGTGGTCAGCGGGGACTCCAACCGGCAGGTGCGCGCACTGGCCAACAACGTCTGCGAAGAAGTGAAAAAAGGCGGTGGCCGGGTACTCAGTACCGAAGGCGAGCAGAACGGGGAATGGGTGCTGGTCGATCTCGGCGCAGTTATTGTGCATGTGATGCAGCCGGCGATCCGCCAGTATTACAACCTCGAAGAGATCTGGGGTACGCCTCAACGCACCGCGGCACCACGCAAAACGGTTGCACGCAAGACCTCGTCGGCCAGGACCAAGGCACCCAGGGCCGCGGCGCCCAGAACCGGTGGCCGTCGCAGCAGCGCAAAGTGAAGCTGTCGGCACTCGCCGTCGGCCACCGCATGCCGGCCTGGGTGTCGGCGGGTTTCGCAGAGTATGCGCGGCGCATGCCGCGCGAAATGCCGCTGCAGCTGAAGGAAATCAAGCCCGCGCAACGCAGCTCCGCCGGCGGAGACGTGGCGCGCTGGCTGCAAACTGAAGCGGGGCACATCAATGCCGCAGTGCCGGCGGGTGCGCTGCGCGTGGTGCTCGACGAGCACGGCCGCACATTTTCGACCCGCACGCTGGCTGAACACCTGGAACGCTGGCGCGGTGACGGACGCGACGTGGCTTTCATCATCGGCGGCGCAGACGGTCTGGCGCCGGAAATCAAAACCGGCGCCGGTTTGCTGTGGTCCCTGTCGCCGCTGACCCTGCCGCACGGTCTGGTACGTGTGGTGCTGGCCGAACAGTTGTATCGTGCAGCATCGATGCTTGCCGGCCATCCGTATCACCGGGAGTGAATGGCTGGGGCTTCCATGATTCATTTATCGGTGTTTTCCAAAAATATGACAGCCTCGTCAAAGGCATGTTTTGTCATTATTTATGAAATTTTCAATAATTGTCCAAGATGCCCGATAAATCCATTTACCTCGCTTCACGCAGTCCCCGCCGGCGTGAACTGCTGCGCCAGATCGGCGTGAGCTTCGAGATCATCCCCTTGCGCGAGGCGCCGCGATATCCCGCCGATGTCGATGAAACGCCACGCGCAGGCGAAACGCCCGACGCTTATGTGCTGCGCGTCGCCCGTGAAAAAGCGCAGGCCGCCGTGGGCATCACGCGTGTCCGGCGTCTGGCATCGCGTCCGGTGCTGGCTGCCGACACTTCGGTGGTGTGTGATGACGCGATACTCGGCAAGCCGGCGCATGCCGCCGCCGCCATACACATGCTGGAGTCACTGGCCGGCCGCCCGCATCGGGTGCTGACTGCGGTTGCCGTCACCGCCGGTGATGTGATCGATACCCGGGTTTGCGAATCACAAGTGTGGTTTCGCGCGCTGAGCGCCGAGGAAATCCGCCGTTATGTCGCCAGCGGTGAGCCGACTGACAAGGCCGGCGCGTACGCCGTGCAGGGCCGCGCTGCGGCCTTCATCACGCGGATCGAGGGCAGCTATTCCGGCATCATGGGTTTGCCCCTTGCCGAAACCGCCGATCTGCTGCGCAGTCACGGCATCGTCTTGCCATGAGCGAAGACATACTGATCAACATCACCCCGCAGGAAACCCGCGTTGCCGTGATTGAGCATGGCGTGACGCAGGAGCTGCATATCGAGCGAGCCTCGGCGCGGGGATTTGTCAGCAACATCTACATGGGGCGTGTCGTGCGCGTGCTGCCCGGCATGCAGTCGGCGTTTGTCGATATCGGTGGCGAGCGCGCGGCCTTCCTGCATGTGGCCGACATCTGGGGCAATCGCGTCAACGGCGAACCCGGCCTGCCGATCGAGCGCCTGCTCAACGAGGGGCAGAGCCTGATGGTGCAGGTGATCAAGGATCCGATCGGCACCAAGGGCGCGCGACTGTCGACGCAGATCAGCATTGCCGGCCGGCTGCTGGTCTACCTGCCGCAGGAATCGCACATCGGCATTTCCCAGCGCATTGAGGACGAGGAAGAGCGGGTCCACCTGCGGGAGAAACTGCAGCAGCTGCTGCCCGCGGAAGAAAAAGGCGGCTTCATCATTCGCACCATGGCCGAGGCCGCTTCCGACCGCGAGCTGGCATCGGATGTCGAATACCTGCGCAAGCTGTGGCACGACATCCGCGAGCAGGCGCGCACCGCGCCGCCGCTGGCGCTGCTCTATCAAGACCTCAACCTCGGTCTGCGCGTGCTGCGCGACTTCGCACACGACGACACCGGGCGGATTTACATCGATTCGCGCGAAACCTACCAGACCATGACCCAGTTCGCCGGGCAGTTCACGCCCAATGTACTGGCGCGGCTGAGCCATTACCAGGGTGAGCGGCCGCTGTTTGACCTGCACAATGTCGAGGACGACATCGAGCGCGCACTGGCGCGCCGCGTCGACCTCAAATCCGGCGGTTACCTGATCATCGACCAGACCGAGGCGTTGACCACGGTCGATGTCAATACCGGTGGCTTTGTCGGCGGTCGCAATTTCGACGACACCATATTCAAGACCAACCTCGAGGCGGCGCAGATCATTGCCCGCCAGCTGCGGCTGCGCAACCTCGGCGGCATCATCATCATCGATTTCATCGACATGGAAACCGAGGAGCACCGCAATGCCGTGCTCAACGAATTCCGCAAGGCGCTGGCGCGCGACCGCACACGGATGACCGTCAACGGCTTCACTCAGCTCGGCCTGGTGGAAATGACGCGCAAGCGCACCCGCGAGAGCCTGGCGCATGTGTTGTGCGAGCCCTGTCCCACCTGCACCGGACGCAGCGTGCTGAAAACCGCGCAGACCGTGTGTTATGAAGTGCTGCGTGAGCTGGTGCGCGAATCGCGGCAGTTTGATGCGCGCGAATTCCGCATACTGGCGTCACAGCAGGTCATCGACATGTTTCTCGACGAAGAATCGCACAATCTCGCGATGCTGTCGGATTTCATCGGCAAGCCGATTTCGCTGCAGGTGGAGACGGCCTACAATCAGGAGCAGTTTGATATTGTGCTGATGTAGCGGGACTGTTTCCCGTTCCGTTTTTTCGTTCCGTTTTTTGTCCCGTTTCCAGGCCGCGCCATGGCGACATCCGCAGCATCGCAATCCCGTGTCATCGCGCCCTCCCGCCGCGCCAGCCCCGAACTGCGCCGCCTCGCAGAGCAGGTGTTCACGCGCGCCGCTGGCGCACCTCTGGTTGCCGGCAACACGGTGCGCGTACTGCGCGATGCCGGAGAAAATTATCCGGCATGGCTGGCGGCCATCGCCGGCGCACGCCGCTCGGTGCTGTTCGAGAATTACATTATTACCAACGATGCTGCAGGCCGTGAATTTGTTGCGGCGCTGACCGAGCGCGCGCATGCGGGTGTTGCGGTGCGGCTGATTTACGACTGGATGGGGGCGCTGGGGGTCGGCACCCGCAGCCTGCTGCAGACGCTGGTCGATGCCGGCGGCGTCGTGCGTTGCTTTAATACGCCGCAGATCGACAGTCCGTTCGGCTGGTTGACCCGCGATCACCGCAAGATGATCAGTGTTGACGGCACGGTCGGTTATGTCAGCGGCCTGTGTGTCAGCAGCAAATGGCGGGGCAACCCGCAGCGCGGCATTGATCCATGGCGCGACACCGGCGTCGAGATTCGCGGCCCCGCGGTCGCCGACATAGAGCGGGCGTTTGCCCAGACCTGGGCCGCGGCCGCCGGGGACGATTCAGACGCGCTGGATGTGGATCCGGTGACGGACGCGCCGCCCGCCGGTGACATGCTGGTGCGGGTGCTGGCGAGCCAGCCCACCACCGCCGGCCTGTACCGCCTGGACCAGATGATTGCGGCGATGGCGCGCGATACGCTATGGCTGACGGATGCTTATTTTGTCGGCGTCGCACCGTATGTGCAGGCCTTGCGGGCCGCCGCGATGGATGGCGTCGATGTGCGGCTGCTGGTGCCGGGCAGCAGCGACCTGCCCTTGCTGTCGCAACTGTCGCGATCCGGTTACCGGCCGCTGCTGGAAGCGGGCATCCGCATATTCGAATGGAATGGCGCGATGCTGCACGCAAAAACCGCGGTGGCCGACGGCCGCTGGGCGCGCGTCGGCTCCACCAACCTCAATATTGCCAGCTGGATCAGCAACTACGAACTCGACGTGGCGATCGAGGATGAAAAGTTTGCGCACGCCATGCAGGGCATGTACGAGGAAGATCTGACGCATGCGACCGAAATCGTGCTTGGCAGCAAACGGCGTGTCCGGCCGGCGGTGATGCCACGGCGCCCTGTTGCCGGATCGAGCGGGCGCGCGTCGCGGGCGGCGGTCGGCGCACTGCGCATCGGCAATACGGTCGGTACGGTTATCAGCAACCGGCGCACGCTGGGCGCGGCCGAGTCCGGATTGATGTTCAGCATTGCGCTGGGATTTTTGCTGCTGGCGGTGATTGCGCTGCTGCTGCCGCTGGCGATCACCGCGCCGCTGGCCGTGCTGGCGCTGTGGATCGCCGTGACGCTGCTGGTGCGGACATGGCGGGCGCGCAAACGCGGCGCCGTCAACAGGCCGGCTGGAGGCGATTAACCGGCCAGTGCGGCTGCCCGCGTGGCGACCGCAAGACTCGCTGCCTGCACCTCGATGACCTTGCGCCTGGCCGTCGCTCCCGACTTCACGCGCAGCGCACTGCGCGGCAGTTCCAGTGTTGTCGCCAGCCATGCGATCAGCGCGGCATTGGCTTTGTCGTCGACCGCGGGCGCGGCAATAAATACTTTCAGCGCATCGCCATGCAGGCCGGCTGCGGCAGTAATTCTGGCATTGGGCCGGGCATGGATGTGCAGGGTCAGGCGGGCCGTGGCGGGGTCAAAACGGCACCAATCCACGGTCATCGCAGCAGGCGCAGTGCTTCGCTTTCGAGCCAGGCCACCGGCAGCATCAGCAGCAGTTGGCAGAGTACCAGCAGGAACAGCGGCGACAGATCGACATTGCCCACCGGCGGGATGCGACGGCGGAACAGGCGCAGGAACGGCCGCGTCATCGCGTCGAGCAGCGGCGCCACCGGGCTGCCGGGATTGATCCACGACAGCAGCGCCTGCAGCAGTGTCGCGCCGAGCACGATGTAAATCAGCAGTTTGAGCACGGCCACTGCAGCGAACGCCGCGATGCCGGTGATGGCCAGCCCGATCCCGGCGCCAAAGCGGTATCCGCGCAGTTGCATCACGATCACCAGCTCCAGCAACTGCATCAGCCAGGCCAGCAGCAGCGTCGGCAGGTCGAGCCCCCACAGGCCTGGAATCACGCGGCGCGCGGGGCGGACCATGAAGTCGGTCAGCGCGTTGACGAAATCCGCCAGCGGATTGCGGTACGGTGCGCGCACCCACTGCAGGTAGAAGCGCAGCAGCAGCGTGAACGTCAGCAGGCCGAACGTGACCCCTACGATGAAAATCAGTGCATCGGTGAGCATATGCGGGAGATGGAAAGGCCGGAACCAATGGAGTCGCCACTGAACGCTGCCGAATTCTTTTCAACACCCCCTTGAGGGGTGCGCCGATCAACCCGGCGTGACAACAGCGCACTGACAGAAATCATGAATAATATATTAAAAACAATGGGTTGCACTTTTAATGGGGCGCTTTCCGGAGACTCTGTATTTTATCGGCGTTGATCGGGGTTGATCTGCGGTTAATGTTTGCTGATGTTTATACCGATGCTTAATTCCTGCCCAGATCGTCGCCCATTTCAGCGGCGCGTTCCGCCGCGGCGCGCACCGCACGAATGAACGCCGCCTTGACCTCGGCTTCATCCAGCGCAGCGACAGCGCGTTCGGTGGTGCCGCCTTTTGATGTCACCCGTGCGCGCAGGGTTGCGGGATCGGTGGTGTCCGTGGTCGCGAGTTTGACCGCGCCGGCGAAGGTCGCCAGCGCACTCTGCCGCGCAATCTCCGGCGACAATCCGAGTTCGCGTCCAGCCTGTTCCAGCGCTTCGATGAAATAAAACACGTAAGCAGGGCCGCTGCCGGACACCGCGGTGACGGCATCGAGCTGGATTTCTTTATCCACCCAGAAGGTACTGCCGACGGCGGCGAGGATATTTTCGGCATCCCGGCGTTGCGTGCTGCTGACGCCGGGCATCGCGTACAGCCCGGTGATGCCGGCGGCGACCAGGGCCGGGGTATTGGGCATTGCGCGCACGACCTGCGCAGCCGGACCCAGCCAGCGCGCAAGGTCGCCGCTGCGGATGCCGGCGGCGATGCTGATCACCAGTTGTCCCTTGAGCGCCGGTGCCAGCGCGGTGGCGACTTCGCGCATCTGCTGCGGCTTGACTGCGAGGACGACGCAGTCAGCGCTTGCTGCCGCCGCTTTGCCGTCGGCGGAGGTACGGATGCCGAACTGCTGTTGCAGATGCGCCCGCGCCTCCGGCAGCACATCCACCGCATGCAGGGACGACGGTGCCCGGCCTTTGGCAACCAGGCCGCCGATGATCGCGGCCGCCATGTTGCCGCCGCCGATGAAAAGGATGTTCATTGCATCAACTCATTGCATCAAATGTGAAGCGTGGCAAAACACAAAAAGGGAAAAAGCTGCGCGTCACATTATACGGTTCACATTTCAGTTTTTACGGGTTTTCGCGCGCCGAAAATCGCCGTGCCGACGCGCACGATGGTCGCACCTTCGGCGATGGCGGCTTCGAGGTCGTCCGACATGCCCATCGACAGGGTGTCGATGCCGGCGTCATCCGCCCGCAGGCCTTCCTTGAGCCGGCGCAGCAGCGCAAAGCGCGCCCGCTGCACGGCAGTGTCCGCGGTCGGCTCGGGGATGGCCATCAGGCCGCGCAGCCGCAGGCGCGGCAGAAGACGAATGGCCGCGGCCAGTCGGCGCTCCATGCCGGGCGCAACACCGCTTTTGCTGGCTTCGCCGCTGACATTGACCTGGATCAGCACGTTGAGCGGTGGCAGATGCGCCGGACGTGCGTCATTCAGCCGCTGCGCGATTTTTTCGCGCTCAATGCCGTGTACCCAGGCAAAAAGTTCGGCCACCGGGCGCGTCTTGTTGCTCTGGAGCGGGCCGATGAAATGCCATTCGATGCCCAGATGCGCGAGTTCGCGCGCCTTGTCGAGGGCTTCCTGCACAAAATTCTCGCCAAAGGCACGCTGGCCGGCCTGCCAGGCTTCGATCAGTTGTGGTGCGCCGCAGGTCTTGCTGACTGCGAGCAGATGCACACTGTCCGGCGCACGGTTTGCAGCCGTCGCGGCCCCTGAGATACGGGCGTGTACAGCTTGCAAGTTAGCAGCGATTATGGCCATAATTTCAACGCTTTCCGTTGCAGGCGTCGCAGTGCAATAGGCACGGTGATGACGGCATCCCGGCCCGCGACGTTCTGGTTGGTTTAGGACCTTCGTTTCGGACCTGTTACTCCTCAGGGAATTATTATAAATGGACATTTCCGAACTGCTGGCCTTTGTTGTCAAGAATAAAGCCTCCGACCTGCATCTGTCATCGGGGTTGCCGCCGATGATCCGCGTGCATGGCGATATCCGCCGCATCAACCTGCCGGCGCTGGAGCACAAGGATGTCCACGCGATGGTCTACGACATCATGAATGACGGCCAACGCAAGTTTTATGAAGAAAACCTGGAGTGCGACTTCTCCTTCTCGATTCCCAACCTCGCCCGTTTTCGCGTCAATGCTTTCGTGCAGCAGCGCGGCGCCGGCGCGGTGTTCCGGACCATTCCGTCCAAGGTGCTGAGCCTGGAGGACCTGAAGGCGCCCAAGGTGTTCGTCGAAATCGCCAATCAGCCGCGCGGCGTGGTGCTGGTGACCGGCCCGACAGGTTCAGGCAAATCGACCACGCTGGCGGCCATCGTCAACCACATCAATGAAAACGAGCAGGGGCATATCCTGACGGTGGAAGACCCGATCGAATTCGTCCACGAATCGAAGAAATGCCTGATCAACCAGCGCGAGGTCGGCCCGCACACGCTGTCGTTTTCAAATGCGCTGCGCTCCGCCCTGCGCGAGGATCCGGACATCATCCTGGTCGGCGAGATGCGCGATCTGGAAACCATCCGGCTGGCGCTGACCGCCGCTGAAACGGGCCATCTGGTGTTCGGCACGCTGCATACCAGTTCCGCCGCCAAGACCATCGACCGGATCATCGACGTGTTCCCGGCCGAGGAGAAGGAGATGATGCGGTCGATGCTGTCGGAGTCGCTGCGCGCGGTGATTTCACAGACGCTGCTCAAAACCAAGGACGGCAGCGGCCGCGCCGCGGCGCACGAGATCATGGTCGGCACACCGGCGATCCGCAACCTGATTCGCGAGAACAAGGTGGCGCAGATGTATTCGGCGATCCAGACCGGCGCCCAGCTCGGCATGCAGACGCTGGACCAGAACCTGCAGGACCTGGTGAAGCGCAACATCGTTTCAGTCGATGAAGCGCGCAGCAAGGCGATGAACAAAGATTCTTTCCGCTAGTTTTCCAGCGGAAACAGACAGGCACCACGAAACAAAACAGGAGCAAGGCATGGAAAGAGAGCAGGCAGTCAAATTCATGCACGATCTGCTGCGGGCGATGGTCGCGAAAAAGGCCTCCGACCTGTTCATCACGGTGGGTTTTCCGCCGGCGATCAAGCTCGACGGCAAGATGACCCCGGTGGCGCAGCAGACGCTGACGGCGCAGCACACTTCGGAACTCGCGCGCGGCATCATGAACGACAAGCAGGCGGGTGAGTTCGAGGCCACCAAGGAATGCAATTTTGCGGTCGCCCCCGGCGACATCGGCCGTTTCCGCGTCAATGCCTTCATGCAGCAGGGGCGGGTCGGCATGGTGCTGCGGACCATCAACACCTCGATTCCGAAGTTCGACGATCTGAAGCTGCCGCCGGTGCTGAAGGACGTGGTGATGACCAAGCGCGGCCTGGTGATCATGGTCGGCGGCACGGGTTCCGGCAAATCAACCTCGCTGGCGGCGATGATGGGTTACCGCAATGAAAACAGTTACGGTCACATCATCACCATCGAGGATCCGATCGAGTACGTGCATGACCACATAAACTGCGTAGTCACCCAGCGCGAAGTCGGCGTTGACACCGATTCCTGGCACGCCGCACTGAAAAACACCCTGCGCCAGGCGCCGGATGTGATCCTGATCGGCGAAATCCGCGACCGCGAAACCATGGATCACGCCATTGCCTTTGCCGAAACCGGTCATCTGGCGATGGCGACGCTGCATGCCAACAGCGCCAACCAGGCGTTGGACCGGATCATCAACTTCTTCCCCGAAGAGCGTAAGCAGCAGTTGCTGATGGATCTGTCCCTCAACATCCGCGCGCTGGTGTCACAGCGGCTGATCCCGAAAAAAGACGGCAAGGGGCGCGCGGCTGCGGTAGAGATTCTGCTCAATTCGCCGCTGATTTCGGACATGATCTTCAAGGGCGAAGTACACGAGATCAAGGGCATCATGGCCAAGTCCCGCGAACTGGGCATGCAGACTTTTGACCAGCATCTGTTCGATCTTTATGAGTGCGGCGATATCAGTTACGAGGACGCGTTGCGTAACGCCGACTCGATGAACGAACTGCGCCTGAATATCAAACTGAACAGCAAGGACGCCAAGGACAAGGATGTGATGACCGGTATCGAGCACCTGAATCTTGTCTGATCCGCGCTGCAACGCAGGACGACGCCGGCCGCAGCGCCGGCGTTTTTCTTGATGGTCATGCCGTTTGACTGGGTGACGTATGCCGCCTGCGCGGTGATCGTCTTCGGCGCCTATGTGATTTTCGGCATTTCGGCGTTCGGCGCGGCGATGTTTACCGTGCCCTCGCTGTCGTACTTTTTTCCACTCGAATTCGTATTGCCGCTGTGTGTGCTGCTCGATGTGGCCGCGTCACTGGCGCTGGGCTCACGCTTCTCGCGCGATGCCGACGTCGGCGAACTGAAATGGATGGCGCCGTTTTCGCTGGCCGGTGCGGTGGCCGGTGTCACGGCACTGGTGACGTTGCCGCAGCAGGCGACGATTGCCGCTTTCGGACTGTTCCTCTGCAGTTACGGCCTGTACTCGCTGTACGCCGGCGTGCCGCAGTTCGGCATCGCACGACATCCCTGGGCGGTGATCTCCGGATTCTGCGGCGGAGCGTCGGGCACATTGTTCGGCGTCGGCGCACCGCCGTACGCGATCTACCTGTCGCGCCGCCTGCCGGACAAGACGGTGCTGCGCGCGACACTGTCGAACATGGTGCTGCTGTCGACCTCGATCCGCGCGCTGGTGTTTTTTGCCGGCGGATTGATGATCGCCGACCGTGTCATCGGTGCGGTGCTGCTGCTGCCCTTCGCGCTTGGCGGCATCTGGGCCGGGCATCACATCCAGCTCAGTGCGTCGCGTGAAACGCTGCTGAAAGTGCTCAGCGTGTTGTTGTTGATGATTGGCGGGTCGCTGATCCTGAGGGTGATTATGTCATAAGTAATTGATTTTATTAAATAAATTTGTATTTTCTCTTTTGGGGCAAGGATGCGGCGCCTTGTAGCCCGTAACGCAATTGGTTGCACTGATTCCGGTGATCCGTCGAATCCTGCACAAAGGGCTGCAACGGTTTTTCGAAACCGCCAGCAAATCCGGAATTCAGGCGCAGCACGCCGACCGCTTGCGGCTGATACTTGCCCAGCTCAACGCGGCAACAAAACCGGAAGACATGGCACTGCCGGGATTGGTGCTGCATTCCCTGAAAGGCAATCGATAGGGCGTGTGGTCGGTCCGGGTGAGCGGAAACTGGCGCATCACCTTTGTTTTTTCGGGACCCGACGCCGATCTGGTCGATTACGAGGACTACCACTGAAAGGCAACATCATGCGCATGCACAACCCCCGCATCCCGGCGAAATCATCAAGACGCTTTGCCTGGAGCCTCTCAAGATCACGGTAACTGATGCAGCAAAGGCTCTGGGCGTAAGCCGCAAGACGCTTTCCGCGATTCTAAATGGCCGGGCGGGCATCAGCCCCGAAATGGCGGTGCGTCTGTCGATCGCCTTTGAGACCTCGGCTGAGAGCTGGCTCAATCAGCAAACGCAGCACGATCTCTGGCACGTGGAGCAGCGGCGCAAGCAATTGCGGGTGATGAAGCTGGCTGCCTAGCAGCAGATTCTTAATGTTTGCTTTTGCGCAGATTGATGAAAACATTGACTCCGGTAACTTTCAGGGGGCGGCCGTGGGTTTACGCTGTGGCATGCTGAATCCATGTTGAAAACAACGGACAGCCCAGACACAAAGGAGGTCATGCAACCACCTTTTAGGCCGTCTCCGCGCTGAGAGATGATCTCGCAGCCACCGCGCGCGATTTAGCGCACTCGGTGATAGAGTTCCGATTCATTACCTTCGGCGTCTCTGCCAGTGGACGGTTGCTTGCGGTTTCCCGCACGGAGCGCGGAAATCGGATTCGAATCATCAGCGCACGTTTGGCGACACGCACGGAAAGGAAAATATATGAAGAAGACTAAATCAGAAGCGAACGACTGGCCCCGTCCCGAATACAAACGCAGTGACTTGGGACCCATTGCGAGGGGAAAATATGCGCGCCGCATGGCGACGGGGTCAAATGTTGTCGTTATTGATCCCGCTATCTCAAAGGTATTCCCCAATGAGGCATCAGTTAGCGCTGCGTTACGCGGTCTGCTGAAACTCGCGAAGACGAGTACACGCCCAACCACGCGTTCAACGCGGACACGCGCAAAAGGCTGTGCGCGCCGGTTAACTCGACGTCAGAGGTCACTGATTGAGGGCGAGGTAAGAAATGGCGTCTCTCGCTCCGCTTTCTGGAGTAGGCGCGCCAAAAGCGGCGCATCTGCTCAACGCAATCGTTAGCCCACACCTTTGGGTTTTCGCATACTCCCCGCCACCAATTCGTATTTGAACAACCGGCACTCCAGTGCACCATTGAACAACGGCGTGCGCCGCGACGGTTGCAGACGCATGATCTTGGCCAGTCGCAGGTCTGCGGTCAGGATGTAGGCGGTCCAGCCGCTGTAACGTTGCTTGAGGATGTCGCCGAGTGTCGGGTACCAGGCGGCAAGGTCGTCGAGTTCTTCCATGCGCACGCCGTACGGTGGATTGGTGATCAGCATGCCGGTGGGCGCAGGCGCCTTGGAATCCTCGAAGCTGCATTGTTTCAGCTCAATGCGTTGCTCCATACCCAGTGCAGCGACGTTCTGCCGTGACTGCGCGATGGCATCGCCGCTGCGGTCATAGCCATAAATCATTGTTTTTATTAATTTATTTTCCTGTGCTGCGACTTGCCGGTGCAGCGTTTCCCAGGCTTTGGCATCGAAGTTGCGCAATTTCTCGAAGCCGAACTTTCGACTGAGTCCCGGTGCGCGGTGTGTGGCCATCAGAGCGGCTTCGATCAGGAAGGTGCCGCTACCGCACATCGGGTCGAGCAGCGGCTGTTCCGGTGTCCAACCGGCCAGTTTCAGAATTCCTGCGGCGAGATTTTCGCGCAGCGGTGCGTCACCGGTCGCCGTGCGCCAGCCGCGCTTGAACAGCGCATCACCGGAAGTGTCGAGGTAGAACACTGCCTCATCGCGGGTCAGGAAGACATGGATGCGCACGTCGGGCGCGCGGGTGTCGACATCGGGGCGCAGACCCTCGGTATCGCGCAGCACGTCGCAGACGGCGTCTTTCACGCGCAACGTGACGAAGTCTATGCTTTGCAGCGGACTTTTGATGGCTGCGGTATCGACGCGGATGGTTTGCTTCGGGCCGAACCATTGCGCCCAGCGAATTTTTTTGGCCGCGTCGAAGATGTCGTTCTCGCTGCGGTAACGGCAGTGGCCGACGCGCCACAACACACGGCTGGCGATGCGGCTTTCGAGGTTGATGCGGTAACACAGTGCAAACGGGCCGCGGAAGCCGGTGCCGCCATCGACCGGGCGCACCTCTTTTGCGCCGAGCGCGGTGAGTTCTTCGCCGAGCACGCCTTCGAGGCCGCGCGGGCAAGAAGCGAAAAAAGTTTCCATGGAGGTTGTTGAAGATGCCTAGGGTTTGGCCGGGGAGAGTTCGACATAGACTTCGAACTCGATACGCTGCCAGGGATTGCGTGCTTCTTTCAGTTGCACGATACGCGCTTTCACCGGGGCGCCGCGATCCATCTGTCGTGCGACATCGCTGTTTTCGCGGCGCGGGATGTAGCCGAGCATTTCATTGCGCCAGAGCACGCGCACCGCATTGGCATCGTGCGGATTCTGCGGTTCGCGTTGCAACAGGAGGTTGTCACCGACGCGCATCATGGTCCACAGGTCCTTGCCTTCGTAATAGCGGAAACCGGCCAGCGGCGATTGCTGGACGATGATGCGCGCATCGGCCGCACAGGCGGGGGCGATCAGCGCCAGCAACAGCGCGAGGGTTACGGCAAGACGGGGCATGGTGATTAAAACGGCTTGACGACGACCAGGATGACAATCGCCAGCAGCAGCAATACCGGTATTTCGTTGAACCAGCGGAACCAGACATGGCTGCGGGTATTGCGGCCCTGCTCGAATTTACGCAACAGGCTGCCGCAGGCATGGTGATAACCGATCAGCAACACGACCAGTGCCAGCTTGGCATGCAGCCAGCCGCCGCCGATCATGCCGTGTTTTGCATACACGCCCCATAGCCAGAGCCCGAACACCAGCGCGGGCACCGCGAGCAGGGTCATGAAGCGGTACAGCTTGCGTCCCATCAGCAGCAGCCGCGCACGTGTCGATGCGTCCTGCTCCATCGCCAGATTGACCAGGATGCGCGGCAGGTAGAACAGCCCGGCAAACCAGGCGATCACGAACAGCAGGTGGAAGGATTTGACCCAGAGCATGAGGGCGATATTACTTCAGCAGCCGGCGCCGCGTGAGCGCCAGCGCGACATAAAATCCGGCAAGGGCGTAAATGACGAGGACCATGATGTGCAGCAGCCATGACGGCGGCACTGTGCCGTTGACCAGCGGCCGCACGAGGCTGACGGCATGGGTCAGCGGCAGCAGTTGTGCTGCGACCTGCGCTGCCGCGGGCAACTGGTCCAGCGGGAAAAACACGCCGCAGAGCAACATCATCGGCGTCACACACAGCGTGAAGTAGTACATGAAAAAATCATAACTCGGCGACAATGCGGTCATGATCAAGCCGAGGCCGGCAAAGGCCAGCCCGGTCAGGAAGATCAGCGGCACCACGACGAGCGCCAGCGGCGATGAGACCAGCCCGAGCACTGCCGCCACGATCAGCACGGCACTGCCGGAGAGGAAACTTTTGCTGGCGGCCCAGATCATTTCGCCGAGCACCACATCATCCAGCGTCAGCGGCGCGTTGAGTATCGCCTCCCAGGTTTTCTGCATCTGCATCCGCGAAAACGCCGAATACATGGCCTCGAAGGACGCGCTCATCATGGTGCTGGAGCAGATGATGCCTCCCGCGAGGAAGCCGATGTAGGACATGCCATTGACGTCGTCGAGCATGCGGCCGAGACCGTAGCCGAGGCCGAACAGGTAGAGCAGCGGGTCGGCGAGGTTGCCGAGCATCGACGGGATGGCCAGCTTGCGCCACACCAGCAGATTGCGCCGCCACACCTGCGCGAAACGCAGGCTGAATTGCGGCAATGCCCAATGTTTTCTGTTGTTCATCGCGATATCAGTCGGCAACTGAATAAACTCCCTCTCCCCGCTTGCGGGGAGAGGGTTGGGGTGAGGGGACTGCCCGGCATCAACACCATGCTCAGTCCCTGAGCTCGCGGCCGGTGAGTTTGAGGAACACGTCTTCAAGGCTGGCGCGGCGGTGCAGGTAACGCAGGTCACCGCGGGCATCAAGGTCGGTGATCAGCGGCGCCGGATCATGTGTGTAACAGAAGATGGTTTCGCCGGTGACTTCACAGCGCTCGGCGTGCGAGCGGCCGAAACGCCCGGCCCAGTCCGGCGCGTTTTCGCCGTAGACCTCGACCACCTGCGGCTCAATGTGCTGCGCGATCAGCGTTTGCGGCTTACCCTCGGCGATGATTTTGCCGTGGTCCATGATCGCGATGCGACTGCACAGGCGTTCCGCCTCTTCCATGAAATGCGTCGTCAGCAGCAGCGTCTTGCCCTGTTTCAGCAGATTGCGCAGCCGTTCCCAGATCACGTGTCGCGCCTGCGGGTCGAGCCCGGTGGTCGGTTCGTCGAGGAAGATCAGTTCCGGATCATTGATCAGCGCACGGGCCAGCGTCAGCCGCCGTTTCATGCCGCCGGACAGGGTCTGGATGCGCGCATCGGCGCGGCTGGAGAGTCCGGCGAATTCCAGCAAATCAGGAATGCGTTCGCGCAACACCTGATCAGCGATATCAAAGTAACGGCCGAAAATCAGCAGGTTCTCGCGGATGGTGAAATCCGGATCGAGGTTGTCGAACTGTGGCACAACGCCGATGCGCATCCGTGCTTCGCGCGCCTGCTGCGGCACTGGTTTGCCAAGCACGGTGATGCTGCCGCTGTCGGGATCGGTCAGGCCCAGGCACAGCCGCAGCGTGGTGGTCTTGCCGGCGCCGTTGGGACCGAGCAGGCCAAAACATTCGCCGGGCTGCAGCGCAAAATCCACGCCGCAGACCACTTCGCGTTCGCCATACGATTTACGCAGCCCGGCGGCTGCCAGCGGCGCAGTAGTGTTCATGCGCAATGACGCTGGACGATCTGCGCGAGCAAATGCAGCTTGCCGTGGAAAAAATGTTCGCCGCCGGGCACCACCACCAGCGGCAATTGCTGCGGTCGTGCCCAGTCGAGCACTGCGGCCAGTGGCACGACATCGTCGACTTCGCCGTGGATCACCAGTGTGTCGGGCGGCACGGTGAGCGCCGGGAAACGATCGACCGCGGGACCAATCAGCACCAGCTTTGCGGCAGACAACGTTTGCGCAACCCGGGTCTGGACAAAGGCGCCGAAGGAAAATCCGGCGAGCAGCAGCGGCAGTTCGCCGAAACGCGCCTGGGCATAACGTGCCACAGCGAGGATGTCTTCGGTTTCGCCATTGCCCTGATCAAAGCTGCCGCTACTTGCGCCGACACCGCGGAAATTTGGCCGGATCGCGACATAACCCAAGCCGAAAAACGTTTTGGCCAGCGTGGTGACGACCTTGTTGTCCTTGCTGCCGCCCTGTACCGGATTGGGATGCGCGATCAGCGCGATGCCGCGTCGCGGTTCGCCGGGATCATTGAGATCGGTTTCCAGCGCGCCGGCCGGGCCGTCAACGACCAGGCGTTCCAGCGCGGATGGCGGCATCGGACGTAATTCGGTCAAGGGCATGGCAAGAAAGGCAATGAGGAGTGCGGAGTGCTGAGCGCGGAACGAAGGCAGATGTTCGTCGCGCAACTTTTCAAATTCAAATCTTCAGGCGTTCGACGACCCGGCCATTTTGCAGGTGCTCGCTGATGATTTCGTCGATGTCTTCGTGGTCGACATAGGTGTACCAGACGGCTTCCGGATAAACCACCAGCACCGGGCCTTCGTCGCAGCGGTCGAGGCAGCCGGCCTGGTTGATGCGCGTTTTGCCGGGGCCGGACAGTTTCAGTGCCTTGATTTTCTGCTTGGCATAGTCGCGCATGTCCTGCGCGCCATGGTCGGCGCAGCAGCGCGCGCCGCCCTCGCGCTGGTTGCAGCAGAAAAATACATGATGTTTGTAGTGGCTCATGACGTCGGGTGGTGATGCACAATGCGGATTATACCCGCCGGGCTCACCGCTCAGCGCTGCGCAGGTTTGCGTGCCGAGCCGCGCGAGGTGGAAACGGGGTATTTCCCCGCGTTGACGGCCATTTTGCACTGAGCCGCCTGCAGCGGATCGATGCCAAGCACATCGCTCAGGCGCAGCAGGTAGAGCAGCACATCGGCGATTTCCTCCTCGACTGCGTGACGTTCGGGTCCGCCGAGCTGCGTGCTTTGTTCCGGCGTCAGCCACTGGAAACATTCCAGCAGTTCCGCCGCTTCGACGCTGAGCGCCATCGCCAGATTTTTCGGCGTGTGAAACTGTTGCCAGTCGCGGGCTTCGGCGAAGCGGCGCAGCTGGCTGCGCAGGCTGGTGATGGTGGGGCGTGCGGTCGGGCGCGGCATGGCGGGTATCCGGAGGCGTTGGGGTCAGTAGGTGGGAGGCCGGCGGACGGCGAGGCTGTAGAGCGCGAACAACAGCGCCAGAAAGGGCCACAGGTCCGACAGCGCGCGGGTCATGCTGGTGAAACTGAGAATATGGCTGGCGCGGCCCAGCAGCAGGTACGGCGGTGCGGGCCGGTACGGATTTTCGGGAATGATGTTGACCAGGATTAAGGCGCCGGCCAGCGTCAGCACGGCCATGGCGGCGCGACCGCGGTGCGGCAGCCGCGTCAGCAGCAGCAGCAACAGCAGCGCCGCGGCGCAGCCCATGGCGACGCCCGGCGTCAGCCAGCTCCACGGATTCGGCGCGCGCAGCAGCAGCGTTGCCGCGGCGATTTTCAGTGTGCAGGCGCCGGCGAAAACCAGCGCCAGTGCCCGCCAGTAGCCGGCGGCTGTGTCGCGCGCCGCGCTGGCCAGCAGCAGACCGAGGCCGCTGAGGTTGAGCATGACCACGCCGGCCTCGGCGGCCAGATACGAACCGGGGGTGTGCGAAAACCACCGTGCGAAGTCAAGGCTGCCGCGCAAGTCACCGTTGCCGAACGCGATCAGCGTGGCATGCAACTGGGTGAGCAGCCACAGTCCGGCGAGAATAAGCGCTGCATCTCCACGGACACCGCTGACGAACCAGCGCTGGCGCAGTTGCGCCACCGTCCGGCCCAGGCGTTGCCCCGGGGTAAACAGCAGTGCGACCAGTGCCCCGACGACACCGCCGCAACTGTTGACCAGCAGATCAACGTTAGATGCGATACGCGACGGCAGATATTGCTGTGCCGCTTCGAGCGTGAAACTCAAGGCCACGCAGGCGACTGCTGCCAGAGCCACCGCCGCCTGTGTGCTCCAGCGCGCACACAGCGCCAGCGCAAGCAGGAATCCCAGCGGCAGATAGGCGGCGAAATTGAACAGCACATCATCAACGGTGATCCAGCGCGGCCGCGGCTCAAACAAAAAATCGCCGAATCCCCCGGACAATCCGCGCCAGTCAATGAAGGGCTGCAGGCTGGCGTAGATGATCACCAGAATGTAAGCTAGCGCCGCCATGCCGGCCAGCCGCAGACTGCGGGGCACGGCTGATGACTGGGAGTCTGATGAGTAATCCGGCAACATCCATGAAATTTTACGACATCTTCAATGGCGACGCCGACGGTATCTGCGCACTGCATCAGCTGCGGCTCGAGCAGCCGCGCGCAGCGGAACTGGTGACGGGCGCCAAACGCGACATCGCGCTGGTCGGGCGGGTCAAGGCACAGGCGGGCGACCAGCTGACGGTGCTCGATATTTCATTGCACAGCAACGCGCATGCCGTGCAGCGCGCACTGGCGATGGGCGCGAGCCTGCAGTATTTCGATCATCACGTTGCCGGTGATATTCCGCAGCATCCGCGCTTCGAGGCGCACATTGATACCGCCCCCGACGTCTGCACCAGCCTGCTGGTCGACCGCCATCTGGCGGGCAAACACCGGCTGTGGGCGGTGGTGGCGGCTTTTGGCGACAATCTGGTGGAGTCCGCGGTGCGCGCCGCACAGCCGCTGCAGCTTGATCACACCGAACTTGCGCGCCTGCATGAACTGGGCGAAGCGATCAATTACAACGCCTACGGCGAGACCGTTGACGATCTGCACTATCATCCGGCCGATTTGTACCGCGCCATTGCGCCGTACCAGGATCCGCGGCATTTCATTTTGGATGAACCGGTGTTCGAAGTGCTGAAGCAGGCGGGCGCCGAAGATCTCGCTTGCGCCGAAGCCGTGTCACCGGAATTTGCGACGGATGCCGCGGCGCTCTACCGCCTGCCCGATGCGGCATGGAGCCGGCGCGTCAACGGCGTGTTCGGCAACCGCCTGGCGCAGGCCGCACCGCAACGCGCGCATGCCGTGCTGGTGACAAAAGCCGACGGTTCTTATGCCGTCAGTGTGCGTGCGCCGCGCAACAAACCGCTGGGTGCGGATGTACTGTGCCTGGCGTTCGCCACCGGTGGCGGGCGCAAGGCTGCGGCGGGCATCAACCAGCTGCCGCCGCATGAATTGCCGCGGTTCCTGGATGCGTTTCGCGGCGCCTATAAATAATGTAATAAAAACAATTACTTGCTAGACTGCCGGTGGGTCAATCGGCAGCCTGAGCAAGTCCATTTCAATCAGCGCAAAAGCGGCAATCCACAACAAGGCATCGTAGCCGTCGAGCCACTCGCCGCGCGCCAGCCAGACCAGTGCCAGTGTGCCCAACGCGCCGTACAGCGCCAGCGATACCGCAGTGAACGTGCTGCGATGGCGGGCCACCCGCATCGGCGCGCGCACCTCCAGTTCGAGCATGACGACGACACCGATCCACAAACCGGCATTGATGGCATCCAGCCATTCATTTTCGCGGATGAAACTGAATGCGGCGATGACCACAGCTGCTGCGGCCAGCAGCCGCAGCAGGTCCAGCGCGACGGCGTTGCGGGGAATGCGCGTCCAGCGTGGCCAGCGGGTTTCGATTTCGAACAGCGCGAGCAGCGCGAACCAGGCGAAGGCATCAAGCCCTTCGGAAAAGCGTCCGGTGGTGGCGTAGATGCCGGCATTGAGCGCGAGCAGCGCGAAAATTGCCGGCTTGACGACCGCAGCGTGCGTCACCAGAGACGCCGGGGTTCAGAGGGCTTTTGCGTGGTGGTGCGGTGTGTTGCCATAACGCTGAGGCAGCAATGAGCCGGCGGTCATCCCCGCCACGCTGACCAGAAAACCGATGAATTGCGGCGGCCACAGACCGTCAATTGCGGCGAACTCGAGTGCAATCCAGCTCGCCAGTCCGCCGATGATGGCGCAGGCCGCGCCCTGCGTGGTGGCGCGTTTCCAGTAGAGGCCCGCGGCGAGCGGTACGAACGCGGCGACCAGGGTCACCTTGTAGGCATTTTCGACCATGCCGTGGATCGACTCCGTGGTAGATATTGCGTACACGGTGACCAGCACCGTAAAACACACCACGACGATGCGGTTCAGCCACAGGAACTGGTGATCGTTCATGCGCCGGAACAATCCTTTCAGCACGTTCTCCGAAATCGTCACCGAGGGCGCGAGCAGTGTGCCGCTGGCGGTACTCATGATCACCGACAGCAGGGCGCCGAAAAAGATGACCTGGGCGGGTAGCGGAAGGTGATTGAAAATCAGCGACGGCAGGATGCGCTGCGGATCACTTTCCATCAGGCTGCCGGCCATTTCGGGGTCAATCAGCGTTGCGGCGTAGACCAGGAACAGCGGTACAAACGCGAACAGGAAATAGGCCGAGCCGCCGAGAACCGAGCCCCAGACGGCGGTGTTCTCGTTCTTCGATGCGTTCATGCGCTGGAACACGTCCTGCTGCGGAATCGAACCGAAACCCATGGTGATCAGCGCTGCGGTAAAGGCCACCACGTCAGCAACACTCAGTTTCGGCAGGAACTCGAACTTGTTATTGGCGGCGGCGTGGCTGATTACCGTTGTGGCGCCGCCCGCCATATCAGCCACCAGCCATGCGATGTAGATCAGGCCCAGCACGATCACGATCATCTGCACGAAGGTGGTTACGGCCACCGACCACATGCCGCCGAACAGCGTATAAACCAGCACCACGCTGGCGCCGATGATCATGCCCCAGGCCGGAGTTATGGCACCCTGCGACAACACGTTGAACACCAGTCCGAGCGCAGTGATCTGCGCGGAAACCCAGCCCAGATAGGACAGTGCAATGCAGATGCTGGTAGCGAGCTCCACCGGACGGTCGTAGCGCTGGCGGTAGAAATCCCCGATTGTCAGCAGATTCATCCGGTAGAGCGGCCGCGCGAAAAACAGGCCGAACAGGATCAGGCACAGCGAAGCGCCGAAGGGGTCTGATACCAGCCCGCTCATGCCTTCCTTGACAAAAGTGGCTGAAATGCCGAGCACGGTTTCGGCGCCGAACCATGTTGCGAACACCGCAGCGAAGACCACGTAGATGGGCAGATGCCGGCCGGCAGTGATGTAGTCGCGGGCAGTGTGCACCCGGGTTGCCGCGATCAGGCCGATGGCAATCGACACCGCAAGATAGGCAATGACAAACCACAGCAACATCGGAGGCTCCCTTTTGACGGGAGAATTATAGCCGTGGCCCTGCGGCTTATGACAGTAGCTGCAGCGTGATCAGGCCGATCAGCAGTGCAGAGATGGTGGCCAGCAGCCAGCCGTTGCGCCGTTGCAGGCGCAGCAGTTCTGCGGCCTGTTGGCGAAGAACCGCATCGTGATCCTTCGTCAGATACTGCTGCACCAGCCGCGGCAGTTGCGGCAGCAGTTCGCTCCAGAACGGCAGCTGGTCACCGATGCGGCGGGCGAGGCCGCGCCAGCCGACCTGTTCCGACATCCAGCGTTCGAGATAGGGCTTGGCGGTGCTCCACAGGTCGAGGTCGGGATCGAGGTCGCGGCCCAGGCCTTCGATGTTGAGCAGTGTTTTCTGCAGCAGCACCAGTTGCGGCTGGATTTCGATGTTGAAGCGGCGCGAGGTCTGGAACAGCCGAAGCAGCACCTTGCCGAAGGAAATTTCCTTCAGCGGCTTGTCGAAAATGGGTTCGCACACTGCGCGGATTGCGGTTTCGAAGTCCTCAATGCGGGTGCCCGGCGGCGCCCAGCCCGACTCGACATGGACTTCGGCGACACGGCGGTAATCACGGCGGAAAAAGGCGATGAAATTGCGCGCGAGGTAGTGTTTGTCAACGTCGGTCAGCGTGCCCATGATGCCGAAATCGAGCGCAACATACTGGCCTTCAGGTGTCACCAGGATGTTGCCGGGGTGCATGTCGGCGTGGAAAAAACCGTCACGGAAGACCTGGGTAAAGAAGATTTCCACGCCGATGCGGGCGATGCGCGGGATGTCGACGCCCTGCGCGCGCAGCGCGTCCACGGCCGATACCGGCGTGCCGTGCATGCGTTGCATGACCATGACCTTGGTCGAGCAATAATCCCAGTGGATTTCGGGCACCGCGAGCAGCGGTGAGTCGGCAAAATTGCGCCGCAGCTGGTTGGCGTTGGCGGCTTCGCGCATCAGGTCGAGCTCGTCTTCGAGATGACGCGCGAATTCAGCGACCACTTCGCGCGGCTTCAGCCGCTTGCCGTCGGACCACAGCAGTTCAAGCAGCGCGGCACCGGCATCAAGCAGCGCAACGTCCTTGGCGATGATTTTGGCAATGCCCGGGCGCAGCACCTTGACCGCAACTTTACGGCCGTCGGGCAGCACGGCGAAATGCACCTGCGCGACGGATGCGCTGGCCACCGGTTCAATCTCAAAATGAGTGAACACCTCTGTTGCCGGTTTGCCATAGGCCTCGAACAGGATTTGCAATGCCTCGGCGCCGGGGAAAGGAGGCACGTGATCCTGCAAATGTGCAAGTTCTTCCGCGATGTCCGGCGGGATCAGGTCACGGCGTGTCGACAGCACCTGGCCGAATTTGACGAAAATGGGGCCCAGCGTTTCCAGCGCGCGGCGCAGGCGCAGGGCGCGCGGCGCTGACAGGTCACGCCAAAACAGCAGCGCGACCAATGCGACACGCAATGTGCGCACACGTTCGTGCCCGAGCAGGAACTCGTCGAGCCCGAAACGCAAAGCAACACGCAGGATTTTCAGCAGGCGGAAGATACGCACCCGCGCATTCTAACCGGCCGTGGCAGGCAGGAAATGCAAGCCGTCAGGCGGCCGGTCAGCGACTGCGTAACAGCTCGATGCGTTTATCGAGGCGGGCGGCGGCGTCGCGCAGTTGATCGACGTCGGCATTGAAACGCATGACGTCATTTTTTGTGGCGATCAGCGGCTGTTCTTCGGTCCAGTACTCGGCAAAGCTGTGCGCCAAATTGTCACCGCTGGCCTGTGCCCAGCGCTGCAGCGTGCGTCCGGTTTCAGCGATGCGGTGTGCGGCTGCGTCACCGACAACTTTTGCCAGGTCTTCCTCGGCATCCCAGCGCAGGTGCCGCCACAGGTGATGGATCGCGGTGGCAAAAGCGGTGTCGCCGTCGATGATCACATCGCGCCACACGGCATCATCCCTTGCCGCGACGCGCAGCATCAGGCCCGGCGTCAGCGTCAGCGTGACCGCAGGCGTTGCTTCCGTGGTGGCACGCGCCACTTCGCCGCTGTCGAGCACGGTAAGGCGGGTGGTGAAAGGCAGGCAGCGGAATGAGGCGGTTTTTCCGGCGTGCGGCTTGAGCGCATCGCGCGCCCAGGCATTGGCACGCAGCAGGCGGTTGAGCGGCGCGCCGGCGAAGAAAGCGTCAAACATGAACGTTGATGGCAGAGCAGGAGCCGGGCGGCATCATGCCGCTTTGCTCCCGCCTTTTCAGGCTTGCTGAATGCCGGAAACCAGCCAGCCCATCGGACCGCGCAGCGGTTTTTCGAGATGCCAGATTTCGGCGAAGGCTTGCGGCTCGGCGCTGGCTTCTTCGCGAATCAGGCCGGAGAAATGCACGCTGACGATATAGAGCAGGCCTTCGGTGGCGACATCGAGTATTTCCGATTCCAGCGTGACCACTTCGGTTTTGCCTTGCGGCGCGCTTTCGGTTTGCCATTGCTCCTGCACTGCGGTCAGCACGTCGGGGGTCAGGAAATCGGCCAGTGCCGAGCTGTCGCGGGCATCGTTGGCGTCCTGCAGCCGGACGAAGTTCAGCCGCGCGTGGCGCAGGAATTCTGTCGCATTGAAATCCGCAGGCCAGCGGCTGTTTGTTACTGCTGTCGTGGCAGCGAGCGAATGCGCGGCCGCACCGCTGCCCGGCAGGGATGACAGGGGTTGTTGCTCGTTGCCTTGTCCGCTGCCGGCGTATTGCAGCGGTGCACTGGCGGCGCGCCCGCGCAGTGCGCGGAAGGCCATAAACGCGATGCCGGCAATTGCGGCGAGCAGCAGCAGTCCCATGAGCGCGCCGCTGATGCCGTTGTTCATGAACAGCGCCATCAGTCCGGCGCCGAGTGCGAGGCCAGCCAGCGGGCCCAGCCATTTGTTGCCGGCGGCAGCCGGCTGCTGTGGCGCGGAGGTGCCTGCAGCCTGTTGCTGTTGTTGTGCCGGGGCTTTGGGTGTTGCCTGTTGCTGCGTGTTGCGCTGCATGCCCAAGCTCTTGCCGCCGCCGAGGCGTTTGGCCTCGACATCAACGACGACCAGCCCCAGACCGCACATCGCAATTAACGCCATCAGAATTTGTTTCATGGTGTCCTCTGTTTCACATCGACCGGGCCATTATAGCGATGCCTTGCCGTGACCAGTATTAAGAAAAATTATAAACAAAATCAATAAGTTATGCGCCACCTGTGGCGGAAAAAACCGTTGTGGATCAAGTGCTTGCGCAGATCAGTAGCGAATGCCGCGATGCAGGGCGACCACACCCGCGGCAAGATTGAAGTATTCGACGCGTTCCAGGCCCGCATCCTGCATCATTTTTTTCAGGGTTTCCTGGTCCGGATGCATGCGGATGGATTCCGCCAGATAACGGTAACTGTCGGCGTCGTTGGTGATCAGCTTGCCCAATCGCGGCAGCACCTGGAAGGAATAGGCGTCATACAGCGGTGCCAGCGGTTGCCAGATGCGGGAAAATTCAAGCACCAGCAAACGGCCGCCAGGCCGGAGTACGCGATGCATTTCAGCGATTGCGGCATCTTTGTGCGTCATGTTGCGCAGGCCGAAGGCGACGCAGACGCAATCGAAATGTTCGTCCGGGAACGGCAGTTTTTCGGCGTCGCACTGCACGATCGGCAGGATCAGACCATCGTCAAGCAGCCGGTCGCGACCACGCTTCAGCATCGGGCCGTTGATGTCGGTGATGACGACGGAACCGCGCGGGCCGACGCGCCGGGCGAACAACTGTGACAGATCGCCGGTGCCGCCGGCGACGTCAAGCACGCGTTCGCCGGGACGGGTCATGCTTTGTTCAACGGTAAAACGTTTCCACAGCCGGTGCAGGCCCGCCGACATCAGGTCGTTCATCAGGTCGTAGCGCGAAGCGACCGAAGCGAAGACTGCGGCGACCTTGCCTGCCTTTTCGTCCTCGGCAACTTTCCGGAACCCGAAATCGGTGGTTTTGCTCATGGGATGGTGATTGGTGGCTGATAATTAGTAATTGGTAATTGGTAATTGGTAATTGGTAATTGGTAATTGGTAATTGGTAATTAGTAATTAGTAATTGGTAATTGGTGCTTGGGATGGGCACGGAATCGGATATTTCACCTCGTTCACAAATTACCAGTCACCAGTCACCAGTCCCTATTTACCACCTAAGCTTCTCAGGATGCGCCGGCTTCCTGCAGGCGGGCCAGATACTGCTGCCACATGGTTTCCTGTTCCAGGCCATAGTTGTGCAGCAGGTCCCAGGAGTAGATGCCGGTGTCGTGGCCGTCGGAAAAACGCAGCTGAATGGCGTACTGGCCGACCGGTTCGACGGCGGTGATGGTGACTTCCTTTTTGCCGGTCTGCAGCACTTCCTGCCCCGGACCGTGGCCGCGCACTTCGGCGGACGGCGAGTAAACACGCAGGAATTCGCAGGGCAGGCGGAAAGTTTTGCCGTCGGCAAAGGAAATTTCCAGCGCGCGCGTCGTCTGGTGCAGGGTGATTTCGGTGGGTTGCGGCACGTTTTTGCTGAGTCCAGCCATGTCTGATGGATCCGAAAGAGTTCCGAAAACGGCAGTCGGTGCATCATAACCGAGACCGGTGAACATGCAAAAATCCGCTTTAAATGCAGCGGCTTACAGGTGTTCATTGCAGTGTTGTCATGCGCCTGTAACAACAGGGTCATAATATCGCGGAAATGAAAACCCGCATGGAGCGCATATGGCCGCAACGATACTGGTAGTTGAAGACGAGCCGGCGATCCAGGAACTGGTGGCCTGCAACCTGGAACTGGCCGGTCACCGCACATTGCGCGCCGAATCTGCCGAGCAGGCGATGATCATGGTGCGCGAGGAATTACCGGACCTGATCGTGCTCGACTGGATGCTGCCCGGCATCAATGGCGTCGAGTTTGCGCGCCGCCTGCGCAGCGACAAGCGCACCCAGACCGTGCCGCTGATCATGTTGACGGCACGGGCGGAGGAACAGGACAAGCTGGCGGGTCTCGAAACCGGTGCCGACGATTACATCACCAAGCCGTTTTCACCGCGGGAGCTCAATGCGCGCGTCAAGGCGGTGTTGCGGCGGCGTTCGCCTCAGGCGACCGATGACGTCATAGAGGTGGGCGGGTTGCTGCTGGACCCCGCCAGCCATCGCGTGACCGGCAACGGCACGCCGTTGCTGCTGGGCCCCACCGAATTCCGTCTGCTGCATTTCTTCATGACCCATGCCGAACGCGTCTACACGCGGGTGCAGTTGCTGGACCAGGTTTGGGGCGACCATGTTTTTGTCGAGGAGCGCACGGTTGATGTGCATATCCGACGCCTGCGCAAAGCACTGGAGCCGACCAGTCATGACGCGCTGATCCAGACCGTGCGCAGCTCGGGATACCGGTTCTCGGTGAATTGAGCGGACCAATTCAGGCAAGCGAATTTAAGCAAGCTGATCCGGCGCAATTCGCAGCCAATTCACGGCAGTCCGCCGTGCGATAATCGGTATTCAAGAGGACGCGCAGTTGAATACTATCTGGCTCCAGTCGGCATTGCGCCTCGCCATGGTGGCATGCATCAGCCTGCTGCTGTGGCCGGTTGCCGGCGCGACCGAGGCACTGGCATTGTTTGCAGCGTTGCTGCTGATCATGCTGCTGCAGCACCTGCGGCATCTGGCGCGGCTGGCGCAGTGGCTTGCGGATCCGCGACCCGAGGCCTTGCCCGAAAGTTCAGGCCTGTGGGAAGACGTGTTTGCCGCGTTTTATCACCTGCTGCGCCGTCAGCGGCGCAGCGAATCCCGGCTCACCGCGACATTGCAGGATTTTCGCCAGGCCGGCATGGCGATGCCCGACGGACTGGTGATTGTCGACGGCGCCAATCAGATCGAGTGGTGCAATCCCAAGGCCGAGCTGCATTTCGGACTGGATGCTGCGCGTGACGCCGGGCAGCTGGTGACCTATCTCGTGCGGCAGCCGCAATTCGCTGAAGCACTGGATGCCGAGGGTTACGCCGAACCGCTGACGCTGCGCAGTGCGCGCGGCGGCGACCTGATCCTGTCGGTGCTGATCGTGCCCTACGAAGCCAACCGCAAACTGATCATCAGCCGCGACGTCACCGACCGCGAACGTGTCGAGACCATGCGCCGTGATTTTGTCGCCAATGTTTCCCACGAGCTGCGTACGCCGTTGACGGTGATCGGCGGGTTTCTCGAAACCATCACCGACATGGAAACGCCGAACCCCGAATTGATCCGCCGTTCGCTGCCGATGATGAGTGAGCAGGCGAAACGCATGCAAAGCCTGGTCGAGGATCTGCTGGTGCTGTCGCGGCTGGAGTCCGCCGGCAATCCGGCACGTGAGGAGCCGGTCAATGTGCCGGACATTGCGCGCGGGCTGTATCACGATGCGCTGGCGCTCTCGGCGGGACGCCACAAGGTGACACTGCTGCTGGAGAGTGCGGCATGGGTCAATGGCGCCGAAGACGAATTGCGCAGTGCATTCGGCAACCTGGTCAGCAATGCAATCCGCTATACCCCTGCCGGCGGCGATGTCCGGCTGTCATGGAAGGCAGGCGCTGACGGCGGTGCGGTGTTTGCAGTGCGCGATACCGGCATCGGCATCGAGCCGCAGCATCTGCCGCGCCTAACCGAACGGTTTTACCGGGTGGATCGCGGGCGTTCGCGGGAAACCGGCGGTACCGGCCTCGGTCTGGCAATCGCCAAGCATGTGGTCAACCGCCATGCGGCGAAACTTGAAGTGACCAGCGAGCTCGGACGCGGCAGTTGTTTCAGCGTGATTTTTCCCGACAGTCGAGTCAGCACAGCGCGCGCCGCCGTTGCCACGGCGAATGAGGTGCGCACGGCTTGATGCGGTGTAACTATTCAGTGCGAGCGGAAAGTCAAAAGCTTCCCTCACCCCGCCCTCTCCCGGAGGGAGAGGGCGGGGTGAGGGAAGGTCGCTGAGTTTGCCGCACGCACTGAATAGATACGATGCGGTTTTTAAATCCGCTGCGGTCATCCACGGAGACGGCTGGCGCCCACGGCCGAGACCACTTCCGCAATCACCGGCGCCCAGGCGCCGGGCGCCGACTGTCTGAACAGACGGCACACCGGATACCAGGGACTGCGGTCGTTGTTCTCGTGCCAGTACCAGATTCTGCCCAGAGCATATGGCAGCATGACCATGGTCGGTTTGCCCAATGCGCCGGCCAGATGCACCGTCGTGTTGCTGACCGAAACCACGATGTCGCAGGCGTCGATCAGGGATGCCAGTTCATCAATGTGGTGAAAATTGTCGATGTCATCGACGCGTGCCAGTTCAAGCCCGGCGTTTTTCTGCAGCGCTGATCGTTCGTCCGCAGTATCACCGTATTGCAGGTCGACGCATTGCACGCCGGGCAGGGTGAGCAGGGCCGCCAGATCCGCCAGAGGCATGCTCTTGAATTCACCCACCGCCGCGTTGGTGCTGCGCCAGGAAATCCCGCATAACCATTTGCCATCGGCGCCCAGGCGGGCCCGCAGTTGCCGGGTGCGGACCGGGTCAGCCTTCAGGAATCCTGTGCGGTGCAGCGGAAAACTTTCCCGGTTCCTGCGCAGCTGCGCGCCGATGTCGCCCAGCGCGACCTGGACATCGAAGCCGTCCAGCGCCGGCAGATCGGTGAGAGACACGAACCGGATGTCGGTATAAGACCGCTGCAGCAAGGGAATCAGGCGCGGGTCGATGGCCACAATCAAGCGCCGGGCGCACGTGCGCAGTTGCTCGAGCATGCTGCTGTGCAGGATCTGGTCACCGATGCCCTGTTCGCCCCAGGCGAGCAGCACACCTTCGACATATTCACCGCGCCACGCCGGTTGCGCGAACTGCGGTTGCTGTTTGCCGCGCTGGCCGATTTCCCAGCCGCGGGCGTAATGCGTCCAGCCGCGTTCGAAGTCACCCAGCAGCAGGCGGCACAGCGCTTCGTTCCAGAACGGGCGCGCGCTTTCGGGCGCGAGTTTTTGAGCGCAGGCGTAGTCCTCGAGCGCCGCTGCGTGCCGGCCCAGCATGACCCGTGCATTGCCGCGATTCTGGAATGCGTCGGCGCATGAGGGGTCAAGGGCGATGGCTTTTTCGCAGATGGCAACAGCCTCCTCCGGCCGTTGTGAGCGGAGCAGCGCATTGCCCAGCCGGCTCATGAATCCCGCATGGTCCGGTTCCAGCGTCAGCGCGCGGTGGCAATCTGCGATTGCGTCCGCAACCCGCCCTAATTCCGTCAGCACACTGCTGCGATTGACCAGCACTTCCGGCTGATCCGGTTTGATCTGCAACGCCCGGTCAAGATGGTCCAGTGCGGCAGTGTGACGACCTGTTGCGGCCAATGCGTTGCCCAGGTTGCCGAGAATGCCCGCATTGCCGGGGTCGCCTGCCAGCGCAAGCTGATAGTCGGCGATGGCTTCGTCGCAGCGTTTCAGGTCCACCAGGACGTTGCCGCGATTGAGCAGCGCTTCCGCCTGGTCCGGAGCGATCTGCAGTGCGCGATCAAGGTCTGCCAGGGCTTCCGCATGCCGGCCGAGCGCCGCGAGGGCATTGCCCCGGTTCGCCAGCGTTTGCGCGTGGTCGGGCGCGATGGCCAACGCCCGGTCGTAACTCGCCAGTGCTTGCGTCAGCAGCCCGAGGCCGGTCTGCGTGTTGCCGAAAATCATCCATGCGTTGACGTCGGCGGGATTGAGCGCCAGCAGGCGTTCACAATATTCGCGGGATTCCGGGTACTGGCCTTGCTGCTGCAATACGGTCGCGAGATTGTTGAGCACGCTGGGGCGATCCGGCGCCAGTGCCAGCGCCTGCCTGTAGAGGCGCTCGGCGACGTCCAGCCGTTTCCCGTTTTGCGCATCGAGTGCGGCAAAAAACAGTTCCTGCGCCTTGGCCAGGTTCGTCATTGCGTGCTTATCAATCGGATGGGTCCGGGATGCGGGGATTCTAACTGGTCGCAGTCTGCGCCCACGGATTTGCCCGGCGCGAACCGGGAGCGGCGCTCAGAGCGTCATCAATTCCGCGGCAATCGCCTGCGCCAGTGCGGCGGCGCCGGGTCGGGTTGCCGCGCCGTCGCGCTGCCGCGTGCCCCAGACCGGCTGGGGAAAGTGGGGATCGTCGCCAAAACGCGGAATCACGTGCCAGTGCACGTGCGCGACCATGTTGCCGAGGCTGGCGAGATTGATCTTGGCGGGAGCGAGTATTTGCCGCAGCGCACGCTCCACTGCAAAAACCACGTTCATGCAATGCGCCCGGTCTGCAGCACCGAGGTCGCTCATTTCGCGGACATGCGTGTTCCAGATCACGCGGCAGAATCCCGGATAACCCGGCTCCTCGATCTGTACCACACGACAACGCGCGTCCTGCCATAACACAACACCACCCGGCGTCGCGCACAATTCGCAGTTCATGCGGTGTCTCCCCTGAACAGCCAGCCGGCCGCACCATAAACCAGATCGCAGCCGTGCGCGACTGCCGCCTCGCGCCATGCGGGAGAAGCCGGACACAAGGCTTCGCGCAATCGCTGTTTGGCGGGGTGGTCGGGACCGCCGTCGCCGTGGTGATGCCAGCGATTTTCCTCGCGCAGCGCGTGCAGCACGCGCAGCGCTGACCAGGTGCCGATTTCCTGCAGCACAAATTCGACGCGCGCATCAGGCAGCAGGCGCGGCAGTGCTGCGCCCAGGCTGCCGCGCACGGTGTAGGCGCCGGGTGCTGTGGCGCCGCCGGCGAGCGGACGTTGCAGCGCGCGACTCAACACTGGCAGTGGCGTCGTGCCGACCCCGGGCTCGACCAGCACCGTGTCTGCGGCGTGCGGACCCAGTCCCGTATGCAGGTCGATGGCGAAAACCGCCTCGGTGGAGGCCAGTTGTGTCTGCAGCCAGTCGATGAACAGGCGCGGCCCGGGCTGCAACTCTGCGCCGCCGTAAAACAGTCCGCGCGGATAACGGTGCTGGCCATGGGCGATGGCCTGACGCACCGCGCGCACGCCGTGGCGCAGGCCGGCTGCGCCCAGGCGCAGCGCAAACGCGTCGCGAGCCGGTGGCGATGCGGGATTCAGCAGCGCATCAAGGCGTTTATACAGCGGCGGCGCACCGGTCCAGATACCGTCGTCAGGGTGAAAATTGCGATTGAGATCGACATTATGCTCATTGGCGCGCCGCAGCCATGCCATGCCGTAGGGATTGAGTACATGGACCAGAATCAGCGCGCCGTCAGCGGGCAACGGCGGCGGGGCGGCCAGCAAGGCCAGTTGCGCTGCGGATCCGGCAAAAGCCTCCGTTCCGTGCACACCGCTGATGTGCAGCATGACCCGCCGCGGCCGGCGTGCGCCCAGCCAGGCAAAATCGATGGTCAGGGACTCGTCATGCGGGCCCCGTGCGGCAAGCGGCTGCGCATCAAGGGCGGCACCGGCACGCAGCGCCGCTGCGCGGAAACGGGCGCGCGCACCGGCGTAGTCGGGCGAGAAAAAATCGGCGCCGGCGGCGCTTGCGCGGGGCGCAGCCCGCTCAAGCGGCAGCGAAGGTTGCGCGCTCGAAATTGGAGCCACTGTCGAGCAGGGCGGTAAGACGGATCTTGCGCGGTCTGCCGTCTTCGAACATGTCGAGTATGCGGCTCGGGGCGTAGGTGCCGGGACTGACCACGATGGACGCCGGTTCGCTGGCCGGGCCCCCGTCGAGCAGCAACGCGCGGTCGTAGGGTTTGTCGATGTTCGACACCCGCGCCGCGACCGCCTGGGCTTTGGTGCGCAGCAACTGGAATCCGAGCCAGGTTGAACCGTCGGTTCCGATCGTCAGGCGTTGTGCGACGCCGAGAAAGGTTTTGCCATTGGGGGCGACCAGGCCGAGCAACTGGTTGTGCGCCAATCGTGTCGCATTGGACGGATTGTTGCATTTGCCGAGGATGCCGGTGGAGCTTTGGTTGACGACCGTCCAGGTTTCCAGGGTGCGGCTGCGCACCGAGGCCTCACCCACCGTGGGACCGTCCACCCGCTCGAATCCTGCCATGTCGAAACGCGCCCGCGACGACAGGCCGGCGTCGGGAGGCGCGAACGGTTTACCGCTGATATTGAAATGCATCGCCGCGATGGTGCCGGACATCAGCACGTTGAATGCCGCAGTTTTACGCTCGTCGCCGCGGCCGGTGCCGGGCGCCAGCCAGTCGTTATGCAGGCTGAGTATCAGCTTTTCGCAAATGTCCCGCGGCACCATGCCGAGGCCGAGTTTGTCCGGGCTTTGTGTCTTCAGCGAGATCGCGGTCTGTCGCAGCTGGTCACCGATTTTTTCGATGTTGAGGTAACGCAGGTTGTCGCCGGAGAGGTTTTTCAGCCGGCGCGCGCCTTGTGCCGAGCCGAGATCCACGGCCAGTGCCATCTCGCGGTTTGCGACCACAGGCGTTTTGGACAGGCCACCCAGCGCCACCCACTGCGCGAGCACCCGGTCCACCGTGCCCATCTGCCGCAGTGACAGGGCATCCGGGTTGGCGCGTTGGGCGAGCACGATTTGCAGATACGCCAGGTTGACCGTGCTGCGGCCTTCACCTTCGCTGACCGGTGTGTCAGTGACCTCGGCGCTTTCGGCAAAGGCATAAAGGCGATGCAGCTGTTCCCACAGCGCGCCGGGCACCGCGTGATAGGCGCGATTGTGCGCAATCATCGCAAATCCGGCGCAGCGCAGCGCGCGATAACAGACCAGATCGGCGTGTTCAGCCAGTTCCGGCGCAGCCCCGGCCATGTCGGCAATCAGTGATTCGTAAGCATCGGCCATAGCGCGCCACAGTGCGATGCTGCGTTCGAAGATTTCGCGGGTGTCCGGATCGAAGGGTACCGGCTGGCCCCAGTATTCCCGGCTGCGCACGTGCTGGGTTTCCAGCGTGGTGTTGCGCAGTGCTTCAAGAATCTTCAGCCGTTCCCCGCCGGGAACCCCGGCGTCGACGAGCAGTTTCAGTTGGGTCAGCAACTGCGCCTGACGTTGAGCGGGCAGCGCGGCGGCAATCTGTGCGAGGAACGTTTCCGTTGCCGCGAGGTTGGCTATTTTGAGAAGTCCTGGTGTGGCGCTCAAGACGGTGGCCATGGCGTATCCCGTTCTGATTGGGTCCGCATTATTCCGGTTGAAAGAAAAAAGTCGCAAGTGAATATGTCACATGTCGCCAATTCACGACAACGTTCAGGTTTTATCGCCGGGATCATGTGCCAAATCACACGCATCACAGCAGTACCCGTTCGATGCCGCCGTTGTTGGCCTTTGCCACGTAACTCTCCATCCAGTCGGCGCCGAGCAGGTGGCGCGCCATTTCGACGACGATGTAATCCGCTTCAATATCCGCGTCCTGATTGTAACGCGCCAGGCCCTGCAGACACGAGGGGCATGATGTGAGAATTTTCACCTTCGCATCAGTATCGCCGGTACGCAGTTGCGCCGCACCGCGCCGCAGTTCCTCCTCCTTGCGGAAGCGTATCTGGGTCGAGATGTCGGGGCGGGTTACGGCGAGGGTGCCGGCTTCGCCACAGCAACGGTCGCTGAGCGCCACCGGCGTCGCCATCAGCGTGTTGACCACCTTCAGCGGCGCATGCGTTTTCATCGGCGTGTGGCAGGGATCGTGATACATGTAACGCGTTCCCGTAGCGCCTTCGAGTTTCACGCCGCGCTCCAGCAGGTATTCGTGGATGTCGAGCAGCCGGCAGCCCGGAAAGATTTTTTCGAATTCATATTTTTGCAACTGGTCCATGCAGGTGCCGCAGGACACGATCACGGTTTGGATGTCGAGGTAATTCAGCGTGTGCGCGACGCGGTGGAACAACACGCGGTTGGCGGTGGTGATGGCCTGGCCTTTGGCCTCTTCACCGGCGGCAGTCTGTGGGTAGCCGCAGCACAGGTAACCCGGCGGCAGCACAGTTTGCACGCCGAGGTCGAACAGCATCGCCTGCGTGGCGAGGCCGACCTGGCTGAACAGCCGTTCGGAACCACAGCCGGGAAAATAGAACACGGCCTCGGAATCCTCCGTGATTTTAGTGGCATCACGGATCACCGGCACCATGCGCGCGTCTTCGATGTCGAGCAGAGCGCGCGATGCCTTTTTCGGCAGTTTGCCGGGCATCGGCTTGTTGATGAAGTGGATCACCTGTGTGCGCACCGGCGGCTTGCCCACAGTGGCCGGCGGGCGGCGCGTCTGTCTGCCGGCGAGGCCCAGCGCTTTGGCCGCGCTGTGTGCGATGCGCTGGACTTTGAATCCCCAGTCGATCATCAGCTTGCGCATGATGTTGATGGTGCGGGGATCGGTGGCGTTGAGAAACAGCATGGACGCTTTCGCGCCGGCATTGAAGCGGCGTTTGCCGTGCTGCCGCAGAAAGTTGCGCATGGCGATCGACACGTCGCCGAAGTCGATGTCCACCGGGCAGGGGTTCGCGCACTTGTGACAGATGGTGCAGTGGTCAGCGACGTCGCCGAACTCGTCGAAATGATCCAGCGAAATGCCACGCCGGGTCTGCTCTTCGTAGAGAAAGGCCTCGATCAGCAGGCTGGTGGCGAGAATTTTGTTGCGCGGGCTGTAGAGCAGGTTGGCGCGCGGCACGTGCGTTGCGCAGACCGGTTTGCATTTGCCGCAGCGCAGGCAGTCCTTGATTGAGTTCGCAATGGCGCCGACGTCGGAGTGTTCGAGGATCAGGCTTTCTGCGCCGAGCAGCGAAAAACTCGGTGTGTAGGCGTTGCTCAAATCAGCCGCAGTTTCCCCATTCCGCAGCAGTTTGCCCTTGTTGAAATGGCCATGCGGGTCAACCCGGTCTTTGTAACCCTGGAATGCCGCGACACGTTCCGCCGGCAGAAACTCGAGCTTGGTGATGCCGATGCCGTGTTCGCCGGAGATCACGCCGTCCAGTGATTCGGCCAGCCGCATGATGCGCGCCACGGCATCGGCGGCTTCCTGCAGCATGGCGTAATTGTCGGAGTTGACGGGGATATTCGTGTGCACGTTGCCGTCCCCGGCGTGCATGTGCAGCGCGACAAACACCCGCCCGCGCAGCGCCAGACGGTGCGCGGCGTCGATAGCCTCCAGCACCTTGGCAAACGGCCGGCCGCTGAAGATGTCGGCGAGGTGCGCGCGTACTTCTTCTTTCCACGATACGCGCACGCTATGGTCCTGCAGCACGTGGAACAAAGAGGAAGGCTGCGGGGAGGGCGGCGATGAGTGATGAGTGATGAGTGATGAGTAAAAGCCCCATGACGCACCCTGCTTTTCACGCAACTCTGCTAACGGTGTGTCGATATGGTCGAGCAGCCATTGCCAGCGATTGTGCGTGGTGGCGATCAGCGCCTGCGCGCGCTCGACGCGATCGCCGATGACTTCGGTCGCGGAAACCCCGGCTTCGGGCTGCACGACCGGCAGCTCGCTGCCGACCACCGCAGCCACGGCGTCGAGGATGCGCAGCTTGTTGCGGATCGACAGTTCGATGTTGATGCGTTCGATGCCGTCGGAATAATCGCCGAGCCGCTCCAGCGGGATCACCACGTCCTCATTGATCTTGAAGGCGTTGGTGTGGCGTGCAATGGCGGCAGTCCGTGCACGATCCAGCCAGAAGGTCTTGCGTGCCTCGGCTGAGACGGCGATGAACCCCTCGCCGCCGCGGGCATTGGCCAGCCGCACCACTTGCGATGCGGCAGCAGCGACGGCATCCTCGTTTTCACCGACGATGTCGCCGACCAGCACCATTTTCGGCCGGCCGGCGCGGCGTGACTTGGTGGCATAACCCACCGCTTTCACATAACGTTCGTCGAGGTGTTCGAGGCCGGCGAGGATCGCGTCGGGATTGGCGTCGAGGTAATGCTTGATTTCGACGATGGAAGGCACGGCGACACGGACCGCGCTGAAAAATTCCAGACATACCGTGCGTATCGCCGGCGGCATGCGGTGCAGTACGAAGGTGGCTTCGGTGATGATGCCGTCGCAGCCTTCTTTCTGGATGCCGGGCAGGCCGCCCAGCACCTTGTCGGTGACATCCTTGCCGAGACCGCGCTTGCGGAAGGTCGAGCCGGGAATTTCGAGAACTTCCGCTGCACCGTCAGGGGTTTTGCCGTCACTGGCATAACGCGTGACGCGGAAGCGGGCGACGGCGATGTCATGAATCTTGCCGAGGTTGTGGTCGAGGCGCTCGACCAGCATCCACTGCGCGTCCGGCGTCACCATCTTCCACGACGCCAGGTTGTCCAGCGCAGTCCCCCACAGCACGGCTTTTTTGCCGCCGGCATTCATCGCCACGTTGCCGCCGATGCAGGAGGCATCGGCTGAGGTCGGATCGCAGGCGAACACCAGTCCTGCGCTTTCGGCGGACTCCATCGCGCGGCGCGTGACCACGCCAGCGCCGCATTTGAGAACCGGGACCGCTTTGCCGGTACCGGGCAGGGTGATCTGTGCAATGGCCGCCAGCGTGTCGAGTTTTTCGGTATTGATAACCGCCGAGAGCCGGGTCAGCGGAATGGCGCCGCCGGTGTAACCGGTGCCGCCGCCGCGCGGAATGATGGTCAGCCCGAGTTCGATGCAGGCGGCGACAATATCAGCGACTTCTTCGGCATGGTCCGGGTTGATGACGACGAAAGGGTATTCAATGCGCCAGTCGGTGGCATCGGTGACGTGGGATACCCGCGCCAGTCCGTCGAACTGCACGTTGTCGCGGTGGGTCACCCGAGTCAGGCGCGAGAGGGCGCGGCGGCGCAGCACCAGCGTGTCTTCAAACTCGGCTTCGAAAGCGGTGACTGCGGCTTGTGCTGCGGCCAGCAGTTCGGCAACACGCGGGTCCGGGGTTTCACGCCGGGCCTCGATGCCGGCGAGCCGGTTGCGCATGCCCGCGACCAATGCAGCCCGGCGCTTGCGATTGCCCAGCAGATCATCCTCGATGTACGGGTTGCGCTTGACCACCCACATGTCGCCGAGCACTTCGTAGAGCATTTTCGCCGAACGTCCGGTGCGGCGCTGCGCACGCAGATCGTTGAGCAGATCCCAGCGCGCGGCGCCGAGCAGCCGGATCACGATCTCGCGGTCGGAGAACGAGGTGTAGTTATAGGGAATTTCCCTGAGGCGGGCGGTCATGATGACAGTGCGGAGCGCAGAGTGATGAATGAGGAGCGGAAGACCGCGGCGCGCGCGATGACGGCGATGCGCGCAGGAGCAACATATTAGCGCAACGCGGCAATGCCGGCATTACACGCTGAGTGCGGCAATTACCCAGTAACGGGCGAATTTGCCCACGGCGATGAACAATGTGCACCACCAGACATTGAGCCGCAGCCAGCCCGCGGCCACGCACAGCGGATCACCGAGCAAGGGCACCCAGGACAGTAACAGGGCCGGGCTGCCCCAGCGTTTTACCGTGTCCATACCCCTGAGCGGCTTGGTCGGCGGGATCAGGCGGCCGATCAGGTAGGAAGACAGGCCGCCCAGGGTATTGCCGAGGGTGGCCACAGCCAGCGCGGCCCAGAACTGGCCGGGATGCAGTTTCAGCACGCCAAACAGCACGGCCTCCGACCCCCCGGGCAGCAGGGTGGCGGCCAAAAAGCTGCTGATAAACAGGGCGCCTAGGCTGACGGGTGCATCCACCGGGGGTTGGGCTTTGAAATCCTGATTTGAACAAGGGCGCCGGGTTCTTTAAACTCCCGTGTCCCCCGCCCGGGTCAGTCGAACGAGATGTGTTGAACGAGATATGTTGAACGAGATGCGTTGAACGAGATGCGATGATCGAGTAGCGTTGAACGGGAAGCGGGGGCCAAAGGGCAGCCGACATGAGCGCATTGATTTCCGAAGAATACCGCAAGATGCAGGAAGAACTGCATCGCAACCCCAACTACGGTGTGGCTTCCGTCCAGTACGCGCCCATTGTGGCGCAGGTACTCGAACAGGTGCGCCCCGCAGAACTGCTCGATTACGGCGCCGGCAAGGGGCGGCTGGGTGAAACACTGAAGACGCTGATGCAGCATCCGCCGCAGATCCGGCACTATGACCCCGCGCGTCCTGAATGGGCTGCCGTGCCGCGACCCGCCCCCTTCGTTGCCTGCATCGATGTGCTGGAGCATATCGAGCCTGAACTGATCGACAACGTGCTGGATGATCTGCAGCGCGTCACCGCCGGCCACGGTGTGTTTACGGTGCATACCGGCCCGGCAGTCAAGCTGTTGTCAGACGGCCGCAACGCGCATCTGATCCAGCAGCCGCCCGCCTGGTGGCTGCCCAGATTCATGGACCGTTTTGACCTGGCATTTTTCCAGCGCATGCCGCAGGGGTTCTGGATCGTGGTCGAGGGCCGGCCCGGTGGCCCGGCTGCGGCCCCGGATTCGACCGACCAGCCACAGGGCCTGTTACGCAGGGTGGTCAAGTCCGCGTTGGGTTAAGTTAAACAAGCAACCGTTTTATTTTTATCCGCAGTTCTCCAAAAGGAAAAAAAGATGAGTTATGCCATTGATTTCCCCGGCGCCGTCACGCTGCCCGTAGTCGAGAGCAACAAGACTTTTCCGGTCGGGCGCATTTACTGCGTCGGCCGCAACTACGCAGAACACGCGCGTGAGATGGGCCATGACCCCGACCGCGAGCCGCCGTTTTTTTTCATGAAGCCGGCAGATGCGATTGTGGCCAATGGCGCGACCATTCCCTATCCGCAGGCGACCAAGGATCTGCACCACGAAATCGAGATGATCGTCGCCATCGGCAAGGGCGGCTCGAACATTCCGGTCGAAAAAGCGCTGGACCATGTGTTCGGCTACGGCGTCGGTCTCGACATGACCCGTCGCGACCTGCAGGGCGAAGCGAAAAAAATGGGGCGTCCCTGGGAGATGGGCAAGGCGTTTGACGACTCGGCGCCGTGCACCGCACTGAAAACGGTGGCGATGGTCGGCCATCCGGGCAAGGGCGCGATCTGGCTGAAGGTCAATGGCGAAGTCAAACAGAAGGGCGATCTGGCGGACCTGATCTGGAACATTTCGGAAACGATTTCGTACCTGTCGAAGCTGATCACGCTGCGCCCCGGCGATATCATCATGTCGGGCACCCCGGCGGGCGTTGGCCCGGTCAAGGCGGGCGACAAGCTTGAAGGCCACGTCGAAGGTGTCGGCGAACTGACGCTGACTTACGCGAAGTAGTTCAGTCGAAGTAGCTCAGGCCAAGCAATGCAGCGCCTCATCAACGATGAGGCGCTTGAAGCTGCAACTCAGGCAAAAAACCCGGCGCACCCGCATCCAGCGGGTGCGTCTGCCGGACAGGCCGGGCTTTATCCGCCTTATTTCTCCGCAGCGCTGGGGAATGTCATGGCCATCATTTTTTGCGAGCGGGGCTGCTGCCGTCTTCGGGTGCAGCACTGGGGAATGTCATCATCATCATTTTCCGGTCCATGAACTGCGTCCGGGTCAGCATGCCTTTTTTCGGGCCATCCATCCGGTCATACTGTGCGCCCATGTGATCCATGTATTCCTGGCGGCTGACCATGCCGTCTTTGTTCGTGTCCATCATTCTCATTCTGGGTTCCGTCCAGAACATTTCGCCCATATTGGGAGCGGGAGTTCCGGTGCTGCCTTCGGGTGCGGCACTGGGGTAGGGGGATTTGGCGGGCGCCTGGGCAGATGCCGAGGCGGAAGCCAGTAACGCCACGGCCATCATGCCGATCGTGGTTGCGGTTTTAAATTGCTTGAACATGGTTGTTTACCTCTTGATGTTTGAAAATTATTGGTTTGGATTGAGTGTCGATTCAATCCATTGCGCATGGATGTGGTCCGGACCATGTGCTTACCGGGCAGGCGGAATCAGACAGAAGTATGGCCAGAGAGATTCAATCGGTATGTGCGTTGCCACACATGTTGACCCGCGCATCGTGGCCTGCGCATCGATTTCCGGAGCGTTAATAACCGGAGAATGGCGCCGTGACCAATGCAATGGCAACGCGCTTTGGCTGGGGCCATTGACTTCAGTTACGATTGGAATCCGAAAATCACGACGGCTCGAAGGGATGAGGGGTTATGCAAAAAAACAGACTGGGAACACAGGGGCCGCAGGTATCTGTGCTGGGCCTCGGCTGCATGGGCATGTCGATCAGCTACGGCGAACCCGACGATGCCGAATCGATTGCCACCATGCATCGTGCGATGGAACTCGGCTGCAACCTGCTGGTCACGTCTGATGCCTACGGCAGCGGCGTCAACGAGGCGCTGATTGCGCAGGCGATCAAGGGCAAACGTAACCAAGTGCTGCTCGCGACCAAATTCGGCAATCTCGGCCTTGCTGCGCGCGGCGGTGGTGATGCCCCGGCGTTGAGCGGCGGACATCCTGAGTACGTCAAGATGGCTTGTGAAAAAAGCCTGCAGCGTCTGGGCGTGGATGTCATCGACATCTACGGCCTGCATCGCGTCGATGCGACGGTGCCGATCGAAGACACCGTCGGCGCGATGAAGCGCCTGGTCGAACAGGGCAAGGTGCGGCATCTCGCGCTGTCCGAGGCGGGCGCACAGACCATCCGCCGCGCCCATGCCGTGCATCCGATCGTGGCCGTTGAAACCGAATATTCGCTGTGGAGCCGCGATGTCGAAACCGAAATCCTGGCGGCCTGTCGCGAATTGGGTATCGGCTTCATGGCCTATGCCCCGCTGGGCCGTGGATTCCTGACCGCCACGATCAAGAGCGTGGATGCACTGATTGCCAAAGACCGGCGTCGCGAACACCCTCGGTTCCTGCCAGAAAATATCAATAAAAACAATGAGTTACTGAAAACTCTCGAGGCGATAGCGAGCGCTCACAAAGCGACCCCGGCGCAGATTGCACTGGCCTGGCTGCTGGCGCAGGGGCAGGACATCGTGCCGATTCCCGGCACCAAGCGGCGGAAATATCTTGAGGAAAATCTTGCGGCTACCGCGCTGACGCTCAGCGCCGCCGAACTGGTGCAATTGAGCGCGGCGTTTCCACCGGGTGTTACCGCCGGTACGCGCTATCCGCAGAAGCAGTTGAAGGCGCTGGGGATCTGATGCTTAAAAAATCGTGTCTATTCAGTGTGTGCGGCAACTTCAACTCCCCTGCCCCTTGGGACCAGGGGACACTTGAAGCGGAGCAGAGGGCAGAGGTGAGGGGGCTTTTGACTTTTCGCCCGCACTGAATAGACGCAAAAAATCCGAGTTGTGTGAAATCCTTACTGGGTATTACTTAAGAAGCGCGCCCATGGCAACGGTATCCTCACCAGCAAAGGGCAGGTCACCATTCCCGAGCGGGTAAGGCTGGCCCTCGGCATTACCCCGGGCAGCAAGGTTGAATTCGACATCGACGGCGGCGGCGCAAGATTCAGGCTGGTCAAGAAGCATGCCGCCTCGCACGTCGAAGGCGGTCCAGGGATTCTCAATTACTCTGGCCCGCGGATCGCGATCGAAGACATGCACGGTGGCAAAGCGATGAAAAAGGCGGGCAGGCATGCGCGTCGTTGACGTTTGTAAAAAGGCGGGCAGGCATGCGCGCCGTTGACACCAACGTGCTTGCCCGTTACTACCTGCATGACGATCCGGCACAGGCGCGGATCGCCGCACGGATACTTGCCGCCGGCGACGTATTTGTGCCCAAGACCGTGATGCTGGAACTGGAATGGGTGCTGCGCTCCGTCGCTGAGCAGCCGGCCGGCAAGGTGGCGGACTGCCTTGCACACCTCATGGCCTTGCCCGGGATTACGATTGAAGATCATGACGAAGTCGAGGATGCGTTGCGCCATTGCCGACGCGGGGTCGACTTCGCCGATGCCTTGCCTCTGGCGGCAAGCCAGGCTTGCAATGAGCTGCTGACCTTTGATGATCGCGGTCATGCGCGCCGTGCGGCAAAGCCCGGTCTTAAGCCTCCGGTCAGGGTTCCGCCAACCTGACCCTGACCGCCGGTTTTTGCCGGCAGATTCGGGGGGTGGCTGAACTGCAGTTAAGCGCTGCGGAACTCGCGCTGTTGTCGGCGGCGCTTCCGCCCGGCGTGACCGCCGGTACGCGTTACCCGGAAAACAACGGAAGGCGCCGGGCATCTAGCTAGATACGGGGCGCCGTCACTTCAGGGTCGGTTTCCGGGCGGCGGCAATGCCGCCAGCGCGTCGCGCACCTCTCGGATCACGCCCGTCCAGTCGCCGTCTGTCGATTGCCGGAAAATCCGCACGTGCGGATACCACAGCGCATCGCTGCGCCCGGCTTGCCACCACCAGAAACGGCCCACCGAACGAGGCAGCAGCAGAAAAACCTGTTTACCCAGTGCGCCCGCAAGATGGGCGGTGGTGTTGCTGATGGTGACGATGACATCGCACGCATCAATCAATGCCGCCAATCCGTCAATATCATCAAAGTTGTCGACAGACTCGACGCGCGTGACCTGCAAGCCACGGGTGCTCGACAGGCGCGCGCGTTCCTCGCGGGTATCGCCGTACTGCAGATCCACGAATTGGCAGTCTGCAACCGACAGCACGGGCACAAGGTCGGCCAGCGCGATGCTTTTCCGGTCGCCGACCGTGTTGTGTTTGCTTGACCAGGACAGGCCGCAGATGCGTCCGCTGTGAGTGCGCCGCAGCTCACGATGCAATGCACCGGAACGAATACTGTCTGCTGTCAAAAAAGCTTTCCGGTTCACCATGCAGTCATCAACGGATCCGCGGAGAAAGGTCCCAAGGTCGCCCATGGACAGTTGAAAATCAAAAGCATCACTTTGCTGCAGGGCGGCCTCGACGGTTGTGAAGTGACAGGTCGGAAACGAGCGCCTGAGCAGAGGATGCAGTCGTTGATCCACGGCAACAGTCAATCGCCCCGCTCTGGATCGCGCCTCCGCCAGCATTGAGGCATAAAGAATCTGGTCGCCGATGCCCTGTTCGCGCCACACCAGCACATGGCCGGGCGTTGGAGTCCCGTCCCATCGCGGCTGCTGAAACCCGGGCAGCGCCTCTTTGAAGTCGGAGGTGCCCCAGCGCCAGGCGAATTCCCGCCAGCCTTGTTCGAACTCGCCGTTGAGCAGCAGCATGGTGCCCAAACTCAAGTGTGCCCGGCTGGTTGCCATGTCGGGTGTTTTACTGAGGCGGATGGCCGTAATGAAGTCATAGCGCGCGGTTTCGTATTGATCGGTATGGAACAGCGCGGCACCACGGGAAACGAGTGCTGGCAAATAATCCGGTTTAATCGCTATTGCCTTGTCGAAGTCAGCTATTGCTTCATGCAGGCGGCGCATTTCGCTCAGAACGCTACCGCGAGTGAAGTGTGCGTCGGGTGAAGCCGGATACAATCCCAGTGTCTGATTGGCGTTTGCCAAAGCGTCGTCGAACTGGTGCAGTTTGGCCAGGACTTGCGATCTGTTGTTCAATGCTTTCGGCATGGCCGGATTCGCCCGTAACGCGCGGTCGAGACAATCCACGGCCTCTTGCGGGCGGTCCAGAGCGAGCAAAGCGCCGCCACGGTTGCTGAGTGCCTCGGCATATTCCGGTTTCAGTCGCAGTGCCTTTTCTGTGTTTGCCAAAGCTTCCTCCGGCCTTTCGAGAAGAATCAGCAGTTCGCTCAGATTATTCAGTGCTTCCGCATAATCCGGATTGAGGCGCAGTGCTGCCTGATAACAGGCAGAGGCTTCATCGATGCGCTCCACGCCGCGCAGTGCTTTGCCGAAGTTGTAGTGAAATTCCGCATTCTTCGGCTGCAGGCGAACCGCGCGTTCAAAAAAACCGAGGGATTCTTCCTGCTTGCCGCTGCTTTGCAGCGCAACGCCGATCAGCGATTGGGTTGCGGCGTCAGCGGGCTTGAGCTTTGCGGCGCGTTGCAGCCACGGCAGGGCACTTGCGGCGTCACCGGTTTGCAGGGTCAGCAATCCAAGCAGATGCAGGGCCTCGAAGCTGCGTGGCTGGCGAGCGACGATCTCCCGGTAAAGCGCCGCCGCGAGGTCCCGTTGCCCCTGCTGGTGCTGCGCCTGAGCCTGCTGCAGCAGTTGTGCGATGGAATGACGCGAAGACACGTGTTTGATGCGCTCTGGCGCAGGGATGGTTTCCGGGGGAGTGCGCTCGATCAATCTATCCGAGGGCCTTGGTGCCGGCATGCAGCATGGCGTCGCGCTCGGCAAACCACTCCTGCGAGTACTCGCAGTCGCGGTACTTGTCGAAATACGGGCCGCCCAGCGTGTAGTGCACCAGCGCGGCATCCTGGCGCGGTGCGTTGTAGGCGACCAGGTGATTCCATTGCGGCGGCAACGCACCGATCAGCTGGTCGTCGTCCAGCCATTTGAACTGGTGCAGTTCGAGGCCCGATGCGCTGTTGACGAACTCCGGCGTCAATGCGCGGCAGCGCGCGTTGTTGAACAGCATTACGCTCGACCAGTTTTTCTTTTCGTATCGGGTCTGCGGTTCGTTGAGGAATTTGCGCTCCTCCGTCGGCACATGATCATGCTTGACGACCATCACCGCGTAACGTTCGTCGCGCAGTGCCCACAGTTTCGCGATGTCCTCGAGTACCAGCATGTCGCAATCCATGAAAATCGACCAGCCGCTGTAGTCCGACAGGTGCGGTGTGAGGAATCGCGAGAACGAGAAGTCCGTCGATTGCAGCGGGTGCCGTTCGCGATGAAACACGCTTTGTAACTGCGACAGCATCAGCGGCGCGATGGCGACCGGGGCGGACGCGCGGCGATGAATACTGTAAGCCAGCACACTGTAGGCTGCGGCTTCACGACCGTCGTAGCCAATGAATATTTTGATCATAAGTCTTTGATTATATTGAATTCAGTGAGGTTGTTGCGGAAGCTTAGCATGACTGCGGCGCGATGACGGTTGTGCCATATCAAGTTCCGCCACGGCGCGCTGATCGTCGATGTATTTTATATGTGACGATGGTCAATAAACTGATGATTCTTCCGTGCAACAAACAGCATCTTAGTCCGTGATTATTTTGAGTAATTTCTTGTTGCACCGATGCCGAAACATGACAATTCGCACAGCCTCGCTACTCGGAGGAGGCGCAGGTCGCAGAAGTCAGGCTGGATTAATTTCCAGACCGGGCGTAGCGGCAAGCCACATAACTCTTTAGGAGATCTTCACGCATGAACAAGAAACTGATGGCAGTCGCCGTAGCCGGCGCGCTGGCCGCGCCCGCAGTGGCGCTGGCACAAAGCACCGTGCAAATCTACGGCAATATCTACATGGAATACGCGTACGTGAACACCGGCGCCAACACCCCCGGCACCGTGAACCCGGCCAACGTCGACATCCTGCAAGCCCCGGGTTCGGCGATCGGCTTCAAAGGTGAAGAGAAACTCGGCGGCGGCATGAGCGCCTGGTTCCAGTGCGAGTCTTCGGCTGACTTCCGCGGCACCAACGGCGACGGCTTCTGCACCCGCAACAGCGCAATCGGCCTCAAAGGCGGTTTCGGTAACTTCTTTGTCGGCGTCTGGGACACCCCGTTCAAGCGCACCATCGGCAACGTCGGCGGCCGCGACACCGGTATCTTCGGCACCGCCGACCTGCTGGTGAACAACTCGACGACGACCTCCGACGGCGCCAGCGCCGGCGTATTCAAGCGCCGTCAGCGCAATTCGATCAACTACGAAAGCCCGCGTTTCGGCGGCTTCCAGTTCATGGCAGCGACCTCGTCGACCAACAGCTCAAGCTCGCTGACCACGTCTGATGCGGCCGCCAAGCCGCGCATCTGGTCGCTGGCTGGTGCGTATAAAGCCGGCCCGCTGGATCTGTCGATTGGTTATGAGCAGCATACCAACGCCTACAACAACGCGGTAACCCCGGTTGCGACGCTGAGCACCACGGGTGTTGCACTGGGTGCCCCGGGAGCCGCGACCTTCGGTGGTGACGAGAGCGCCTGGCACATCAGCGGCGCGTTTACGCTGGGCAACGGCCTGAAACTGGGCGCAGTCTACACCCGTCAGGAAGCTGACACGGCCGTTGGCGCAAATGCCGAGAACACCGCCTACCAATTTGGCGTGGAATGGAAAATCTCCGGACCGCATAACCTGCACCTTGGTTACACCAAAGCGGATTCGTCCGAAGGCACACTGGGCGCGGCGATGGCCGGCCGTCCGGCCGTTGCAGCAGCATCGAACGGCGCCAAGCTGTGGCAAGTGCGTTACCTGCATGACCTGTCGAAGCGCACCACGGCATCGATCGGTTATGTCCACCTGAAGAACGACGTATCCGGCACCTACGATCTGATGGGTGTTTCGGGCACGGGCACCGGCGCGAAGTCGAGCGCTGTTGCAGTGAGCCTCCAGCACCGCTTCTAAAAAAGTCTGATCTCCGCAGCAGCTTGCGGAACCTGAAACGGGCGCCTCGGCGCCCGTTTTTTTATGCCGGTCACTGAAAGAAAGTGTTCTGCTGACCGCGATCTACCACAGCGGCTGGCCGCTCTGCATGCGTTGCGCCATTTCCTGCTGGAATTCCGGCGGGCCATAAACATGCGCGGATTGGCGGTTGCTGAACTGACCGTTTTCGACAATCTGTTCGGAGTAGAGCAAGACGCGCTGATGCGTGTTGGCGAACTGTTGCAGCCACTGCAGCGCGCGCGGCGGGATGCGCCGGCCGACCGGTACCGCAACATCGACCGGCATGCCGCGCCATTGCGTCTGGTTGAACAGCACGACCACCTTGGCATTGTTCGGTTTCATCCACTCCGGCAGCGGGCTGTTGTCCATGCGCCAGCCGCAGATGAAGTGCACGCAGGGATCAACCGGCCGGTTGGCGTAATCATTGCAGCCGGCGCCGGTGCTGTGATGGCAGGGTTTGCCCGGATAAACCGGCTTGCCTTCGACGACGATCTGCAGCCAGCCGTCGCAGCAGGCAGTGCAGGGCTGGCATTCACGCGGTTTTTGTTTACTCAAGGAATTGTTCCGTAGCCGTTGCGCGCAGTGTGCAGCGTACTCCAAAACCAGAGATGGCGTTTCGTCTCAGGCTGTTGCATCCAGGTCACGCGCCAGTTGCGCCAGAGCGGGTGCCCAGTCGCCATGCAGAGACTGGCGGTAGATCCGGAACTGCGGGAACCACGGTGAACGCTCGCCCCGGTTCATCCAGCGCCATTCAGCCGGTGTCGGCACCAGCACGCGCGCGCCACGGCCTGCTGCGGCACGCAAATGCATGTTGGTGTTGCTGACGCCGATGTAGTCGTCGAGCAACTCCAGCAAGGCCAGCATGTCCTCGAGGGATTCATTGAGGTCCGTAAAATCGGCCACCGGCCGCCCGCAGGCCGCGGCGAGTGTCGCCAGTTCTCCGGCAGCCGGGTGGCGCTGCAGGGCAATCAGCGTGCACGGGCTTTGCTGCAGCGCTGCGCCGAATGCGGTCAGAGGAACCTCCTTGCTGAGCACCCAGTCGGCGCCGCGTTGCTCGCGGGCCGCGGTGCCGGCGCGCCAGGTGATGCCGAGATACGGCGCCGCACCCGATTGGCGCAGGCGTTCGCGCATGCGGGCTACGGTATCGGGCAACGCGGGGATATGCAGCGACGGCGCGGGTTGCGGGAAATACGCGGCGATGGAAATCGGGTAATCGCGCAACGCGCAGGGCGTGTCCTGCCATGGCCGCGCCGTCACCGGGCAGGGTTGCAGTGCATGCGGCAGATCACCGCAGAAAATCTGGAAATCGGCGCCATCCGGCGGCGGCGCGCTGTCAGGCATCACGGCATCCGCGATATTCGCGCGGCGGATCAGCGCTGCGATCTTTGCGCTGGCATACACCGTGATGCGCGCGCCGCGCGCTTTCAGCAGCGGCAACTGACGCAGGAAAAACAGTTCATCGCCGAGACCCTGCTCGCGGCGTACCAGCACAGACTTGCCGGCAAGATCGGCGGGCAAGGTCTGCGTGATGCGGGCGTCAGCCCACTTCTTCGACAACAGCAGGAAAGCGGGGCGACTGCGATAGGCGGACCAGCCGTCGCTGAACATGCCGTGGGCGAGCTCGAGCATGCTGCGCAACTGTTGCATCGCCAGTGCGTGCGGTTCCAGCACATCGGCCTGTGCCAGCACGCGCAGTGCGGCGTGCAATTGACCGCATTCCGCAAGCGCGCCGCCGTAACTGCGCAGCGGCAGCGCATCATCGGTCGCGCATTCCGCGGCGCGCCGGTAGGCGGCGAGGGCCTGCAACTGTTTCCCCTGATGGCCGCGCGCCGCACCCAGAAAACGATGCGCTTCTGCGAGGTCGGGCGCCAGTTCGAGCAGTGGATGGCATTCCTGCTCGGCTTCGCCAAAACGGCCGTCATCGATCAGCACCGATACCAGATTCAGCCGCGGCGCAATCCACTCCGGCTGCACCGTGATGCAGTCACGGTACGCGGCCGCAGCTGCAGAAAACCGTGATTGCCGGTGCCAGGCGGTGCCCAAGCTGAGGCGGGTGTCGGGGTCGTCCGGATCGCGTTGCAGCGCGGTCTGAAAACTCTGTTCGGCGTCGCCTGCCTTGCCGAGCTGCAACTGGACATTGCCGAGGTTGTACCAGGGCGCAGCTTGTTGTGGGTGTCGTTCGGCAAGCCGGCGCAGCAGTGGCTCGGCCTCTTCCGCTTTGCCCTGTTGGGCGAGTGCGATGGCCGCGCCCTGTGCGTAGGGCCAGTGTGCAGGCGCGAGTCGTTGCGCCCGGCGATAACTCTGCTGCGCGTCGGCATGACGCCCGGCCATGGCGTAGGCCTGTGCCAGATTGCCGAGCAGCCCGGCATTGTTTTTGTCGCGGCTCAGGGCCTGTTCGAGTTCCACGATTGCCAGCGGAAACTGGCCCAGTTGCAGCAAGGCCAGGCCGAGCAGGCTGCGCGCACCGGCATGTCCGGGGGCCAGCACCACCGCAGTGCGGCCATATGCCAATGCTGCGCTCCAGTTCCCCTGTTGGCAGGCAGCGGATCCGGCGTGTAGTGCCTGATTCAGCAACAGATCATTGGGCAACAGCGTAACTCATTGTTTTTATTAATAATTTAATTTTGTTTCAAGTGACTCGCAGCGAAAATTATACCTGAGCAGTCCGGGAAATCATGCCAAACGCTTGTATTTCAGGTGATTTTTGCCATTCCTTTGGCCATCCCTTAACCGCGCATGCGATGTTGCAAATAAGAGACATTCGTCTTTAATGAAAGCTCATTTTCGGATCGAGTTGTTTGTAGCATGACCAATGTCTCTGATAATTTACGCGTATCCGCTGCGCAAGCGTGGAGACATTACGTCTGACCCCGTATTTTCAGACGTCCTTCAATCTAGAGGAGAACACAATGCAGAAGAAATTAATCGCAGTCGCCGTAGCCGGCGCGCTGGCCGCGCCCGCAGTGGCGCTGGCACAAAGCACCGTGCAAATCTACGGCAATATCTACATGGAATACGCGTACGTGAACACCGGCGCCAACACCCCCGGCACCGTGAACCCGGCCAACGTCGACATCCTGCAAGCCCCGGGTTCGGCGATCGGCTTCAAAGGTGAAGAGAAACTCGGCGGCGGCATGAGCGCCTGGTTCCAGTGCGAGTCTTCGGCTGACTTCCGCGGCACCAACGGCGATGGCTTCTGCACCCGCAACAGCGCAATCGGCCTCAAAGGCGGCTTCGGTAACTTCTTTGTCGGCGTCTGGGATGCCCCGTTCAAGCGCAGCATCGGCAACGTCGGCGGCCGCGACACCGGTATCTTCGGCACCGCCGACCTGCTGGTGAACAACTCGACGACGGTCTCCGACGGCGTCAGCGCCGGCGTATTCAAGCGCCGTCAGCGCAATTCAATCAACTACGACAGCCCGCGTTTCGGCGGCTTCCAGTTCATGGCGGCCACGACGTCGACCAACAGCTCAAGCTCGCTGACCACGTCTGATGCAAACGCCAAGCCGCGCACCTGGTCGTTGGCTGGTGCGTATAAAGCCGGCCCGCTGGATCTGTCGATTGGTTATGAACTGCACCAAGACTTCTACAACAGCTCGGTAACCCCGGTTGCGACGCTGAGCACCACGGGTGTTGCACTGGGTACCCCGACAGTCTCCACCTTCTCGGGTGACGAGAGCGGCTGGCACATCAGCGGCGCGTTTACGCTGGGCAACGGCCTGAAACTGGGCGCGGTCTACACCCGTCAGGAAGCTGACACAGCCGTTGGCGCAAATGCCGAGAACACCGCCTACCAATTTGGCGCGGAATGGAAAATCTCCGGACCGCATAACCTGCACTTTGCTTACACCAAAGCGGATTCGTCCGAAGGCACACTGGGCGCGGCGATGACCGGCCGTCCGGCCGTTGGAGCGGCATCGAACGGCGCCAAGCTGTGGCAAGTGCGTTACCTGCATAACCTGTCGAAGCGCACCACGGCATCGATCGGTTATGTCCACCTGAAGAACGACGTATCCGGCACCTACGATCTGATGGGTGTTTCGGGCACGGGCACCGGCGCGAAGTCGAGCGCTGTTGCAGTGAGCCTCCAGCACCGCTTCTAAAAAAGTCTGATCTCCGCAGCAGCTTGCGGAACCTGAAACGGGCGCCTCGGCGCCCGTTTTTTTATGCCGGTAGTGCCGCCGGGCTGTTCAGCATTTGCCGATACAGCGCTTCGAGATGCCGGGTCAATGCCGGAGTGTCAAACAATGGCGCGGTGTCGCGGGCTGCGCTGATCCGTCGCGCAATGTCCCGCAGCAATTCGCGGTGGGTGGCGAGTTTCAGCACTTTGGTTTCGTAATCCGGCAGTGACCCGGCGATCAGCGCCGGCAATTGTGCCGCAGTGAGGATGCTGGCGGAAACCCGGGCCGCGAAGGTATCGCCGCGCAGCGCGACCAACGGGCAGCCGCACCACAGCGCATCACTCGCCGTGGTGTGCGAGGTGTAGGGGAAGGTATCGAGCGCAAGGTCCGCCACCCTGTAACGCGCGAGGTGCTGCGCAAGCGGCAGTCGTGGCGCAAAAATCAGGCGCTCCGCCGCGACTCCTGCCGCTGCTGCTGCTGCGCGCAGATTGGCCGTGGACCAGCGGTTGTCATCGACCAGCCACAACACGCTGTCGGCTACGGCGTGCAGGATGCGCATCCATGCCGCAAACATATCGGGCGTGATTTTGAAGGTCTGGTTGAAACAGCAAAACACCAGTCCCGATGCGGGCAAGCCGTAGGCAGAGCGCGCCAGCGGTTCGGCAATCAGCCGTTGGCGGTCAATCGGCTGATAACAATGCGGCAGGCGCAGGACCTGTTCCGAGCAACTGTGCTCTTCGCCCGGCTCGATGATGTATGGGTCGGCAATCAGGTAGTCGATGAATGCGGTGCCGGTTGTTCCCGGGTAACCCAGCCAGGTGACCTGTACCGGGCTTGCGCGTCGCGCCATGATGCCCAGCCGGTCGCCGACCGTATATCCCTTGAGATCAACCAGGATGTCGATGCCGTCGCTGCGGATGCGCTCGATGGCAAGATCATCCGGTTCCCAGGCAATGTCGACAAAATGATCCACGGCGTTGATGATCCGTTGCCGCATTGCGCCGTCATCGCGCGGACCGTAGGAATAGGCGTAAATCTCGAACTGTGCACGGTCATGGCGTTCGAGCAGTTCCGTGACCAGATAGGCTGCGGGGTGTTCCTGAAAGTCCGACGACAGGTAGCCGATGCGTATGCGTTGACCGGGATTGCGCGGCATCGCCGGCGCCGGCGTATGCGTGGCGATGCCGGCAAAGCGCCGTTCGGCCCAGGCCCGGGTGTAGGCACACAGTTGTTCTGCCGTCAGGTCTTCATTCAACAGGGCGAAGGGCGTGCCGGCTTCTTCGCCGCGCAGGATGCGCGGCTTGAGCGTTTGCCAGGCGACGGACCAGCGCGCCCAGTCGCAGATCCGGCGGCTGTGCTGGGCGAGCATGCCGAGCAGGACGGTATTGTCGGTTTTACGGAAGCCCTCGGCGAGGAGTTCGATGGCGGCAACCAGTTCACCGCGTAACACGCGAGTCTGGGCGCGCAGGCTCCATGCCCAGACCAGCGCCGGATCGAGTGCGCCGGCCTGATCGGCTGCGACATCGGCAGCATCAAGATTGCCGGTTTGCAGCAGGCTGTCGGCCAGCGCAGCCCAGGCGGGCGCCGCTGCCGGATCCACGCGGACCAACTCCTGCAGCAGGCGTACTGCTTCACCGTAACGGCCCTGTGACCGCGCGACCGCGCCCAGACCTTCCAGTGCGGCAGGGAGTGCCGGTGCCACCGCCAGCGCAGCTTCGAAATGCAGGCGCGCCTCGGCGTGGCGTGCGGCCTGCAGGCGCAGGTTGCCGAGATTGGCGTGGGCATGTGGGTGGCCCGGCGCAATCGCCAGGGCTCGCTCCAGCAATTGCGTTGCGTTTGCGCCCTGCTGCAGTTGTTCGAGTGCAATGGCGAGATTGACCATTGCATCGGCGTGCGCCGGATGGCTGGCGACGGCGGTCTCGAAATGTTTGCGCGCCGCCGCCCAGTCCTTGTCGGCGAGGGCGATCACCCCCAGGTTGTAGAGCGCATCCGGGTGACCGGGCGCGGTGCGCAACACCGCCGCAAATTGTGCCGTGGCGCCGGCGCTGTCGCCGCCGGCGGCCAGCGCCTGTCCCAGTGCAAGTCTGCAGTCGGGGTGATCGGGAGCCTGCTGCAGCGCCTGCCGCAGCGCCACCAGTGCTTCCGCGGGTCGGCCCTGGCGCAGCATCGCGAGTCCCAGCCGCAGTGCCACGGATGCCGGCGCGCCGGGCAATGCCGCGGCACGGCGCAGGATTTGTTCTGCTTCCGCGAACTCGCCGAGGTTGAGCAGGGCCAGACCGAGGTATTCCAGCGCCATGCCGTCCTGCGGCGAGGCCGCAAGCGCCAGCCGCAGATCCTGAACGGCCTCGGCGGGCGCACCGCCCATCAGGCTGACGATGCCGCGCATGGCCAGCGCCTCGGGATTGCGCGGCGCCCTGCCGAGGATTTCGCTGCACAGGGCCAATGCGCCCGCGGCGTCGCCGTTCTGCAGCAGCGTGCGGGCGTTGCGCAGCTTGTTATTCAGTGATGCGGACATGCAGGGCTGGACTGACCGGGAATTTGAGGCAGGCCAAAGATACCTTTTTCCTTAGGGTCTGTCTGCGTCACGATTTCAGCCACGAATGCTTGGACACTGCCGCATGTTCTACCTAGAATGTGGCCGCAGATTCAATCCTCCAATCCACAGTTGGAATCACTCGTGGCCGACCGGCAGGAAATCCGTCCCGGAGTAGAAACACAGCTCGAGCAGGTGATCGCGCTGCTGCATCGGCACGAGCTGGTGGAGAACCTGGTTCACCGCCAGAAAAGTCCGCGTCACGAGCTGGTCGAGACGCTGGTGCATCGCCAGCACCTCGGCGCATTGCAGCAGTTGCTCGACCGCCTGCATTCAGCCGACATTGCCTACGTCCTGGAAGCGCTGCCGCTCGATCAGCGGCTGGTGGTGTGGGATCTGGTCAAGGCCGAGCGCGACGGCGAAATCCTGCTCGAGGTCTCGGATGCGGTGCGCGAGACGCTGATCGCGCACATGGACGAGGGCGAACTGGTTGCCGCCACCGGCCAGCTTGATACCGATGAAATCGCCGACCTTGCCCCCGACCTGCCGCGCGAAGTCATACTCGATGTCTTCAAGGCGCTGTCGACCGGGGAGCGCGAGCAGTTGCGCGCCGCGATGTCGTATCCGGAGGAGGCGGTCGGCGCGCTGATGGATTTCGAGATGATCGAGGTGCGCGAAGACGTCACGCTGGAGGTGGTGCTGCGTTACCTGCGCCGCCTCGATCAGTTGCCGGACCATACCGATCAGTTGTTCGTGGTCGATCGCGATGAACATCTGCGCGGCCTGCTGCCGGTGAACCGGCTGCTGGTCAGTGATCCCGAGACGCTGGTCGGCGACGTGATGACCCGCGACTACACCAGCTTCCAGCCGGAGCAGGATGCGCAGGATGCAGCCAGCGCGTTCGAGCGCTACGACCTGGTGTCGGCGCCGGTTGTTGACGGCGAGGGCTGTCTGGTTGGGCGCATGACGGTCAATGCCGTGGTGGATTACATCCGTGAAGCGAAGGATACCGAGACACTGGCTGCCGGCGGCCTGAGCGAGGATGAGGATCTGTTTGCTTCGGTCTGGAAAAGCGTGCGCAATCGCTGGGCGTGGCTGGCGATCAATCTGGTCACTGCATTCATCGCCTCCCGCGTCATCGGCGTGTTTGAGGATTCGATTGCGCAGCTGGTGGCGCTGGCGGCACTGATGCCCATCATCGCCGGCATCGGCGGCAATTCCGGCAACCAGACCACCACCATGATCGTGCGTGCGTTGGCGCTGGGCCAGATTTCCCGGGACAGCGCGCGAAAACTGTTTTTCAAGGAAATCAGCGTATCGGCGCTGAACGGACTGATCTGGGGCAGCGTGGTCGGCCTGTTTGCGTTCCTGATTTACCACAACTGGCAACTGGGTCTGGTGATGACCGGTGCCATGGTGCTGAATCTGCTGCTGGCGGCGGTGATGGGGGTGGCAATCCCGCTGCTGATGGAAAAATTCGGCCGCGATCCGGCCATCGGTTCGAGTGTGATGATCACGGCGATCACCGACAGCGGCGGATTTTTCATATTCCTCGGCCTTGCCACGCTGTTTTTGGTTTGAACAGCGCTGTTGTCGCCGGCCGCCGCCGCGTAAAATCGTCCGGCGTGCAGCAGCGGGAATAACCACGGGCAGCTCCGTGTTCAGGAGGTAACAGCAGGTGAATCGACCGGCATCCGATGAGTTTGCCACCCAGGCCATGCAGTACATCCCGCGGCTGCGCCGATATGCGCGCGCGCTGACGGGGGATGCCAGCGCCGCTGACGATCTGGTGCAGGACGCGCTGGAACGCGCACTGGTCAAGCAGAAACTGTGGCGCGAGGGTACGGATCTGCGCGCCTGGCTGTTTACCGTGATGCATAACGTATTCGTGAACCAGGTGCGCAGCGCCGCCGTCAGCCGGACGGTGCAGCTCGACGATGATGCGATGGCGGAACGCCCGCAGCCGCAAAGCAGCGACCGGCTGGAAATCCGCGATCTGGATGCGGCATTGCAGGCGCTGCCGGAAGAGCAGCGCGCCGTGGTGTTGCTGGTGGGACTGGAACAGATGACTTATGACGAAGCGGCCCGCGTGCTTGAAGTGCCTATAGGCACGGTGATGTCGCGGCTGTCGCGCGGCCGGGAGCGGCTGCGCCGGCTGACGCAGGGCCTGCCGGAAACGGCGCCGCTGAAGGTGGTGAAATGAAGGTGGTGAAATGAAGGTGGCCAAATGAGGGCGGCCCGATGAGCGCGCCTTCGGTGACCGAGGCCGAACTGCAGGCCTATGTCGACGGTCAACTGCCGCCGGCGCGCGCGGCAGAGGTGGCGCAGCATCTGGCGCAGCATGAAGAAGACGCGCAACGCGTGGCGGCATATCGCCGCCAGAACGAGAATCTGCAACTGGCGTATGCACCGTTGCTGGCCGGGGCGGTACCCGCCCGGCTGCAGCCGGGGGTGCGGCGTCGCTGGCAGTTGCCGGTGCAGCGTTATGCCCTTGCCGCGGCATTGATGGCGGTCAGTGGCATTGCCGGCTGGCAATCACATGCCTATATCGCCGGCGAACGTACACAAACCTTCTATCTGGCCCGGGTCGCTGCGGTCGCCCATGCCGTTTACAGCCCCGAAGTGCGGCATCCGGTGGAGGTCGGCGCCGACCAGGAAGAACACCTGGTGCGCTGGTTGTCGAAGCGGCTGGGGACCGGACTGAAGATTCCCCATCTTGCGGCACAGGGGTACACGCTGGTTGGTGGACGTTTGTTGCCGGGCGAACGCGGACCGGCAGCGCAATTCATGTATCAGGACAGCAAGGGCCAGCGCCTGACGCTATACGTACGCGTCAGCAAAGAAGGGCGCGAACAGACTGCATTTCGTTTTGCGCAGGAAAATAATGTCGGCGTGTTTTACTGGCTTGATGGCCGCCTGGGTTACGCCTTGTCCGGTGAAACCGATCGCGCTGAATTACTGCGTGTCGCCGACGCGGTTTACCGGCAACTCAATCCCTGAAGTTATTTAACTATTCAGTGCAGCTAGTGGGCAAAACGCAGCATGCCCACCATCCGCACCGATGAATAACCTTCCGCCTGGGCTGCGCTGCACTTCGCTCACCCTGCAAGACTGTGCGCGCATTGCACCATTGAGCATCCTGGGGCAACTGCGCCAGGTATCAATAAGTAATTGATTTTATTGGTTTATTGATATTTTGTATTTCGCGGGCGCCAAGCCGTGTGGCGATCACGACCATCAGAAACTTCGCAACAGTTACGCCGGAGCGATGTGGGGGAAGTGAGGTCGTGAATCAATGCGCGGGGGGAAAAGAAAATGCGCGCAAAGGAGATCTTGAAATGCGAAGGCCGGGGGTTACCCGGCCTTCGCAACTACTACTACTTCTTCTTGGCTGCTTTCTTCTTAGCTACTTTTTTCTTTGCTTTTTTCTTCGCTGCCATAATCGACTCCTTAATGGTTAACTTAGGCATCGTTTGAATGCGGTTTTTGTTCCGCACTACCTGCACACGATTTTCAAGAACATTTCACGGCGTTTTATTAACCGCCGTTCCGCGCTCCAACCAAAAAAACTGGCGAGAACCGTGTTCGGTGCGCCAATTCTATGCTAGCGAAAAATAAATACAATACTTTTGTCAACTTTTTTTGATCTGGCAAATCCGCTTGTGGATTTGCGGCAACAGCATATTGCAACGCAAAAGCTGGTACGGAGTACCGAAAAGTACTCACGAAGTACGGTTTTGATGTGATCAATCCGGCAATCGATGCTCGTTGGCCATCAACATGGCGACCGTTTCGCGGTCGCGGATCAGGTGGATGCGATCGCCATCGACCATGATTTCGGCGGCGCGCGGCCGGGTGTTGTAGTTGGAGGACATGCTCATGCCATATGCGCCGGCCGACGCAATGGCGATCAAATCCCCCGGACTTACAGACAGTTGACGGTCGCGCGCGAGGAAGTCACCGCTTTCACAGACCGGGCCGACGATGTCGTATGACTTGCCGCCGGCCGCCGTTTCACGCAGCGGCAGCACGTCATGCCAGGCTTCGTACAGCGCCGGGCGCATCAGGTCATTCATCGCTGCATCAACGATCGCGAAATTCTTGTCCTGCCCCGGTTTCAGGTAGAGCACGGTACTCAGCAGTACCCCGGCGTTGCCGGTCAGCAGCCGGCCCGGTTCAAACAGCAGTTTCTGCGTGTGCTTGCCGAGTGCTTTGATCAGGGCCTGCGCGTATTCCGCGACCGGCGGCGGCGTTTCGTCCTGATAACGGATGCCCAGACCGCCGCCGAGATCAATGTGCTGGATGGTGATGCCGTCAAGCGCCAGGGCGTCGACCAGCGCCAGTACCCGCTCCAGCGCGGCGATGAACGGTGCCACTTCCGTCAGTTGTGAACCGATATGGCAGTCGATGCCTTCGATGCGCAGGTGCGGCAGTTCGCGGGCGCGGCGGTAAACGGCCGGCGCATCGGTGTAGGCCACACCGAATTTGTTTTCTTTCAGGCCGGTGGCGATATAGGGGTGGGTTTTGGCATCGACATCGGGATTGACGCGCAGGCTGACCGGCGCGGTGACGCCCATTTCACCGGCAACCCGGCTCAGCAGCTCCAGTTCCGCCGCCGATTCGACGTTGAAGCACAAAATCCCGGCCTGCAGTGCCTGGCGCATTTCGGCGGCGGTCTTGCCGACCCCCGAAAACACCACTTTGCGCGTGTCGCCGCCGGCAGCAATGACCCGCGCCAGTTCGCCGCCCGACACAATGTCAAAACCGCTGCCGAGGCGCGCGAACACATTGAGCACACCGAGGTTGGGATTGGCTTTAACCGCATAACACAGCAGATGATCGCGGCCGGCGAAGGCGGCATCGAAGTCGCGCCAGGCTCTGGTCAACGCTGCGCGCGAATAAACATAACAGGGCGTGCCGAATTCGGCGGCGATGCGCGACAAGGGTACGTTTTCGGCACACAACCCGCCGTTACGATAGCTGAACGGGTTCATGGTTGTGCTGCAGGCGCTGTCGCGGGAACAGGTGCCGGCGGTACTGGTGCCGGTTTTACGGCGGCGGGTTTGTCTTTGGGCAGATACAGCGGCCCCTTATAGCCGCAGCCGGCGACGGACAGCATCAGCATCAGCATCAGTATCAACATCAGAAAGGACGGCGTCGTACGCACAGGGAGGCTCACAGGGGAACTCACGCGGGAAGTGGCCGAAAGGGGTATTTATTCAGTGCGAACGAAAAGTCAAAACCCGCCCTCTCCCGGCGCTGCGCGCCACCCTCTCCCGGAGGGCGAGGGTTTATTTCCCTCTCCCTCCGGGTGAGGGATGAGGGATGAGGGGTGAGGGGTGAGGGAAGGTGTTGATTTGCTCGTTCGTACCGAATAGACACACGAAAGTGTAGCATAGCCACCGTTATATCCGGCTGCGTACCCGCTGGGTTTACAGCAGCAGATAACGATGCGCTTCACGCCGCAGCGCGGCGCGGCGTTCGGCGTAATCAGGAACAAGCGCGGCGACGGTATGCCAGAACGCCGGTGAGTGATTCATCTGACGCAGATGAGCGACTTCGTGTGCGGCGACATAATCGATCCATGCCGGCGGCGCCTGCACCAGCCGCCAGTTCATGCTGATGCGGCCCTTGGCATGGCAACTGCCCCAGCGTGTGCGTGCATTCGACAGCCGTACCACTGGCGCCGGCAGATCCAGTTGAGCGCTGTAGTCGTGGCAGCGACGGGTAAAACACGCCAGCCCCTGCTGTTTCAGCCAGTTGCGTACCGCGGACTCAATCGCCAAAGGCGTCGGCTGCGGATCAAACAGCAAACGCTCCTGTTCCAGTTGCGGCAGCTTGATGCCGACACGTGCTTCCAGCGTCAGCGCTGCGCCGTACAGCATGATCTGTTCTCCGGCGATCCATGATCGCTGCGGCTGGCGCTTTTGCTGCCAGTCTTGGACCTTGCGGATCACCCAGGCGGCATGTGTGCGCAGCAACTCGTCTATGGCCTTCTGCGGCGCTTTGAGCGGTGCTGCGACGCGCAGGCCGCGTTCATCGATCAGCAGCGCAATCGTGCGCCGGCGCCGGGTGCGTTGCAGTGTGTAGCCGATGCGTTGGCCGTCCAGTTCGATGGCCGGGACGGATTCTGGCACCGCATAAAGCGGTAATTCGGATTGCAGGGCCGGATTTTTGCGCATTGGTCGGAATTCAGCGGGAATCGAGCAGCAGCATTTCGCTCTCGATCCAGTTTTCCACGCGTCTGGCCAGCGTTTCGGCGTCTGTACCATCCGCCCGGATGGGGGTGCCGATGCTGACGGTGATCAGGCCTGGGCGTTTGAGAAAGGCATTGCGGCCCCAGCAGGTGCCGGCGTTATGCGCGACCGGGATTACCGTGGTGCCGGTTTGCACCGCGAGGCGTGCGCCGCCCGGGCGATATTTGCCGCGCTGGCCGGGTGCGATGCGGGTGCCTTCGGGGAAAATGACAATGCAGAAGCCGGCGGCCAGACGTGCGACACCCTGTTCCACCAGTTGCTGCAGTGCTTCGCGGCGCAGGCTGCGGTCAATCGCAATCGGCGACAGCATCGCCAGTCCCCAGCCGAAAAACGGCACGCGCAGCAGTTCGCGTTTCAATACCCAGACCTGCGGCGGAAAAATCTGCTGAAAGGCCAGCGTTTCCCAGGCCGACTGGTGTTTGGACAGGATGATGCAGGGCTCAGTCGGAATGTTTTCGCGGCCGATCACGCGGTAACGGATGCCGCAGATCACGCGCGCAGCCCACATTACACAGTGCGTCCATATGGAAATGATGCGATACCGCGTCAGCGCCGGCAGCGGGAAGGTCAGCAGCGCGATGACCGCAAAAACAGGGGTGATCAGGATCAGGAAAAAAGCGAACAGCGCGGAGCGCAGCGCGATTATTGAAAATTGCATAAAGAATGACCAAAACAGGCCTCTGGCGAGGCTGTCATGTTTTTGGAAAAAATCAATAGCACCATCATTGCAGCAGGTTGCGCACGGCCGCCGCGAGGTCGTCGCAAACGACGGTGCCTTCCGGCAGGTTGCCATCCTTGCGGGTTTTTTTGCCTTTGCCGGTCAACACCAGAATCGGTTGCGCGCCGACCGCGACGGCGGCCTGCAGGTCGCGCAAGGAATCGCCGATGAACGGCACGCCGTCAAGATCGACGCCGAAACGATGTGCGATCTCTTCCAGCAGTCCGGTTTTTGGCTTGCGGCAGTTGCAGCCGGCGTCCTCGGCATGCGGGCAGTAGAAAATCCCGTCAATACGGCCGCCGGCCACCCCCAGCGCGCGGTGCATCTTGTCGTGGATGGCATTCAGCGTCGCCATTTCGAACAGGCCGCGGCCGATGCCGGACTGGTTGGTGGCGACCAGCACCCGGTAACCGGCCTGGCTCAACAGTGCGATGGCCTCCAGGCTGCCCGGGATCGGTTTCCATTCTTCCGGGCTTTTGATGTACGCCGGGCTGTCGTGATTGATGACGCCGTCGCGGTCGAGGATGATGATTTTCATCGGACAGTGATGAATGATGAGTGAGGAATGATGAGTAAAGGTTTCATGCGGCGAGTTTGGAGATGTCGGCGAAGCGATTAAATGCGCTTTCGAGCTTCATCAACAGCAGCAGACGGTTGCTGCGAAGTGCGGGATCTTCGACATTGACCATGACTTTGTCGAAAAACGCATCCACTGCCGGTTTCAATACGGCCAGTGCCTGCAGAGTTTCCGTAAATTGTCCGGACTCGTAGGCTGCATCCGCTTTTGTGTCGGCGGACATGAAGGCCTTGTAAAGCTCGGACTCTTCTCTGGCCTGAAAATGCTTTTCGGAGAACACGTCGCCGGCAGAGGGGGCTGATTTCCCGATGATGTTTTTGATGCGTTTGTTGGCAGCCGCCAGGCTGGCTGCCTCGGGCAGCGCGGCAAAGGCGCGCACGGCAGCGAGCTGCAGCGGAATTTTATGGACAAGGACCGGGCGCATGCTCAGCACCGCGTCGATTTCCTGGGTGGTGTAACCGGCATCGGAGAAATAGCCGCGCATGCGCTCAAATACAAAGGTTTCGAGATCGCTGTGGGCATCCGTGGTCTTGGCATCGAATGCGGCGAATGCTGCGCTGACCAGTTCATCAAGGCGCAACGGCAGGTCGCGCTCAATCAGGATGCGAATGACACCCAGCGCGTGGCGGCGCAACGCGAAGGGATCGCGGTCGCCGGTTGGCAACTGGCCGATGCCAAACATCCCCGCCAGGGTTTCCAGCTTGTCCGCCAGGGCGACGGCGCAGGCCACCGCGCTTGCCGGCAGTTTGTCGCCGGCGTAGCGCGGCAGGTAGTGTTCGGCGATGGCCTCGGCAACAGCGGCAGATTCGCCATCATGCTGTGCGTAGTAACGCCCCATGATGCCTTGCAGCTCCGGAAATTCACCGACCATGCCGGTCGTCAAATCCGCTTTGGCCAGCCAGGCGGCGCGTTCGGCCTGCGCAGCATCGGCGTTCAGCAGCCGTGCGATTTTCCCCGCCAGCAATTGCACGCGTTGAACACGCTGCAGTTGGCTGCCGAGTTTATTGTGATAAACGACTTTTTCCAGCCGCGGCACCCGGGTTTCCAGCCGTTCCTTGCGATCCTGGTTGTAGAAAAACCGCGCATCCTCCAGCCGTGGACGGACCACGCGCTGATTGCCGCTGATGATGTGCGCCGGATCGGCGACCTGCATGTTGCTGACGATCAGGAAGCGGTTGTTCAGCTTGCCGGCAGCGTCGAACAGCGGGAAATACTTTTGATTCTGCCGCATGGTCAGGATCAGGCATTCGGCAGGCACTTCGAGGAAACCCGCATCGAAGGCGCCGACGTAGACCGACGGGTGTTCGACCAGCGCGGTGACCTCATCCAGCAGATCCTGGTATTCGCCCAGCGTGGCCTGCTGTTTTTTCGCTTCTGCCTGCAGCAGGGCGTCGATCATCGCGCGGCGCTGGACGAAATCGGCGATGACCATGCCTTCTTTCGCCAGCGTCGCCTCGTAGGCTTCAGCGTCCGCAATCACCAGTTCGGACTTGCCCATGAAGCGGTGGCCACGGGTTTTGTTGCCCGAACCGATGCCGAGCACGCTGCCGGGCACGACCGATGCGCCATGCAGCATGATCAGGCCGTGCACCGGGCGCACGAATTCGGCATCACCGTCGCCCCAGCGCATGATTTTGGCGACGGGCAGTTTTTTCAGCGCGGCCTCGACTTTTGCCGCCAGGATGTCTTTCAGCGCGCTGCCGGTAGCGGTTTTACGGCAGGCAAACACGGCGCCTTTTGCCGATTCGATCTGGATCAGGTCTTCGACAGTGACGCCGTTTTTCTTGGCAAAACCGGCCAGTGCCGGTGTGGGTTTGCCGTCGCGGTCGAGCCCGACCTTGACCGACGGCCCCTGGATTTCCAGCGCCTTGTCCGGTGATTGGGCCAGGGTTCGCGTGATCTGCACCGCGAGTCGGCGCGGGGTGGCATAAGCGCGTGAGGCACTGTTTGCTGCGAGGAAACCTTCCTGCTGCAGATCTTCGGTCAATGCTTTGCGGAAAGCTTCGGCCAGCTTTGCCAGCGATTTCGGCGGCAATTCCTCGGTCAGCAGTTCAACCAGCAGCGTCGCGGTATTCATGACGCACGCAGCATCGGAAAGCCCAGCTTCTCGCGCGACTCGTAATAGGCCTGCGCCACAGCACGGGACAGGGTGCGCACGCGGCCGATGTAGGCAGCGCGTTCGGTGACGGAGATTGCGCCGCGCGCATCAAGCAGATTGAAGGTGTGCGAGGCTTTCATCACCATTTCGTAGCCCGGCAAGACACATTGTGCCGCAATGAGCCGTTTCGCTTCTTCCTCATATTCGCTGAAATGACGGAACAGCATGTCGGCGTTTGACAGTTCGAAGTTGTAGCGCGACTGCTCGACTTCATTCTGATGGTAGACGTCGCGATAGGTGACGCCGGGGGTCCACGTCAGGTCGAACACGGATTCGACACCCTGCAGATACATCGCCAGTCGTTCGAGGCCGTAAGTGATTTCACCGAGCACCGGCTTGCATGACAGACTGCCAACTTCCTGGAAATAGGTGAACTGGGTGACTTCCATGCCGTCCAGCCACACCTCCCAGCCAAGGCCCCAGGCGCCCAGCGTCGGCGACTCCCAGTCATCTTCGACGAAACGGATGTCATGCGCCCTGGGATCGATGCCCAATGCGCGCAGCGAGTCGAGATAGAGTTGCTGGATGTTCGCCGGTGACGGCTTCAGCACCACCTGATACTGGTAGTAATGCTGCAGCCGGTTCGGGTTGTCGCCGTAGCGACCATCTTTGGGGCGGCGTGACGGCTGCACGAAAGCCGCTTTCCACGGCTCGGGGCCGATGGCGCGGAGAAAGGTTGCGGTGTGGAAAGTGCCCGCACCGACTTCCATGTCGTACGGTTGCAGCAGCGCGCAGCCCTGCGCGTCCCAGAACTGGTTCAAGGTCAGAATGATTTGCTGGAAAGTAAGCATGAAAAATGCGCATTGCGGCAGGGCGCCGCCAAGCCGCGAATTTTACAGGGTTTGCCGCACCGCGCCAAAGGCCGGCGGCTGTACGGTGCGGCTATTTTCGTGCGCGGCGCAGAGTGACAAATGCTGTCGCGATGCCGAGCAGGCACAGCGCCAGCGCTGCGGTGTTGCCCCAGCGCACATAAGGCGTTGCGCCGCGCATGCCGGCGACGGTTCGGGTCAGTACCGCCGACTGGAATTCGGGTGCGACGGCTTCAACCATGCCCTGCGGATTGACCACCGCAGTCATGCCGGTGTTGGTGGCGCGCAGCATGTAACGGCCGGTTTCCAGCGCGCGCATCTGCGCGATCTGCAGATGCTGCTGCGGCGCCACCGAACGGCCGAACCAGGCGACATTGCTGACATTGACCAGCAGTGTCGCCTGCGGCAACTGGCGGATGATTTCCTCGCCGAAAGCGTCCTCGTAGCAGATGTTGATCGCGACCTGTTCGCCGGCTACCGCCAGCGGTTGCTGATCGACACTGCCGCGCGCGAAATCCTGCAGCGGAATCGCCAGCCGTGACACCAGTTCACCGAGGATCGGGCGCAGCGGAATGAATTCACCGAAGGGCACCAGGTGGTTTTTGCGGTAGGTCTGGCCTTTTGCGCTGCCCACCGACACCACGCTGTTGTAGTAATCACCGTTGGGCAGGCGCTCGGGCACGCCGATCAGCACGTCGCCGTTGTTGCGCCTGGCGTGTTCTGCCAGCGCATCCAGATAAGCGGCAGGAACATCGCGCAGAAACAGCGGCAATGCCGTCTCGGGCAGGATGATCAAACGCGCGTCGCTGCCGCGGACCATGTCGAGGTAGGTTTTCAGTGTGGCGCGCAACTGGTCTTCGCGCCATTTCTGATCCTGGTCGATATTGCCCTGAAGCAGGCTGACAGAGATGCTGGTGCCAGTGGCTTCGGTCCAGGCCACGTGTTTGAGGCCAGCGCCGGCGATCCAGATGACGATCAGCGCTGCCGGCCATCGCCACACCGCGCGCAGATTACCCCACGGTCTTGCCAGCCATAACCAGCACAAGGTGCCGGCAGTGGCGAACAGCAGCAGCGTGATGCCGTGCAGGCCGAGCACTGCGGCATAACCGGCGAGCGGACTGGCCGGCGCTTGCGAGTAACCGGGATTGATCCAGGGGAATCCGGTGAATACCCAACCGCGCAGCCATTCGAGCAGCGTGAACACGGCTGGTACGAAGACGATCCAGTTCAGTGCGGAGGGAATTGCAAACCGCCGGCTCAGATAACCAACGATGGCTGGATGCAGCGCAAGGTAGGCGCAGAACAACAGCGTGGCTGCAGCGGCCAGTGGCGCCGGCATCGCGCCGAATATGTTCAGACTGATATAAACCCAGGACACGCCGGCGCCGAACCAGCCCAGCCCGAAGGCAAAACCCAGCAGCGCTGCATCGCGAGCCGACGCCGCGCGCTGCCACAGCAGGAACAGCGCGGCAAAGGTCAGCAGCGGCAGCGGGAACAGGTAAAACGGCGCGTAACCGGCGACGGTGATGGCGCCCAACGTTGCGGCGATGACCCACTGGGTGCTGCGGCGTGGTGTGAGCATCAGGGCGTCAGTCCAAAATATCAGTAACTATTCAGTGTGAACGAAAGTCAAAAACATCCTTCATCCGGCGCTGCGCGCCACCCTTTGCTCTGCTTCAAGTGTGCCCTTGTCGCAGAGGGCGGGGGTTTCTTACCCTCCCCCCGGGAGAGGGCTGGGGTGAGGGAAGATGTTGATTGGGTCATTCGGGTCGAATAGACTAAAATATCAATAAAAACAATTACTTATACTGTGCTGTAACTAGGTCACAGTTATGCTGCCGGTTTATCGAGTTTTTTCGCAACCTGCAGCAGATAAACTCGCCGGCTGTCGGCGCGCAGCACACGGAAATTCCACTGGTCGATCAACAGCTGTTCGCCGCGTTTGGGCACGCGGCCAAACCGTTTCAGCACCAGGCCGCCGACGGTGTCGAATTCCTCGTCGCTGAAAGCGGTGCCGAAGGCGGCGTTGAAATCGGCGATCTCGGTCAGCGCTTTGACGCGGTAGATGCCGCGTTTTTCCTGCACGATGTTGCCTTCGGCCTCGTCAAAATCGTATTCGTCCTCGATGTCGCCGACGATCTGCTCCAGCACGTCCTCGATGGTGATCAGGCCGGCAACGCCACCGTATTCATCGACAACGATGGCGATGTGATTGCGGTTCTTGCGGAATTCCTTGAGCAGCACGTTGAGCGGCTTTGCTTCCGGAATGAACACCGCCGGGCGCAGCATTTCGCGCACATTGAATTCTTCCTCGCCGGCGTAATAGCGCAGCAGATCCTTGGCGAGCAGGATGCCGATGACGTCATCCTTGCCTTCGCCGATGACCGGGAAACGCGAGTGCGCGGTTTCGATGACCAGCGGAATGAAGCGATCCGGCGGTTCGTTGACGTCGATGACATCCATCTGCGCGCGCGGCACCATGATGTCACGCGCCTGCATTTCAGCGACCTGCATCACGCCTTCGATCATCGCCAGGCCGTCGGCGTCGAGCAGGTTGTGGTCGTGTGCCGAGCGCAGCAGAGTGATCAGTTGTTCGCGGTCTTCGGGCTCGCGCAGCAGCAGCGTTGAGAGCCGTTCGAGCAGAGTGGGTTTTTGCGGTTCGGCCATATTCGGTATTGTGTTCAGGCGCCGCGTGCCGGAGCAGGGCGATAGGGGTCAGGATACCCGAAGCGGGCGAGCAACGTCCGTTCGCGGCGTTCCATCACGGCGGCATCCTTGGTGTTTTTGTGGTCGTAACCCTGCAGGTGCAGCAGGCCGTGCATGACCATGTGCGCGTAATGCGCGGCGACGGTCTTGCGTTGTGCGCGGGCCTCGCGGGTGATCACCGGCGCGCACAGCGCGATGTCGCCTTCGAGCGGCGGTGTATCGCGAAAGACGAAGGTCAGCACGTTGGTGGCGTAATCCCTGTTGCGGTAGCTGCGGTTGAGCAGTCGCCCCTCGGCCTGACCGACGATGCGGATGGTGACGCGGGCATTGCCGGCCGCATTACTGGCCAGTGCTGCCCGCGCCCACTGGCGGATGCGCGCGGGTGTCGGCACGTTGCGCGCGGTGGCTGCGCATTGCACGGCGATGTGCGATCCCGAAGGACTTCTAGCGCCGCTTTTCATTTTTTTCGTTGTTGGCGGTTTTTCCGCTTTCTGCGGTTTTGCCGTAACGGTCGTAGGCGTTGACGATGCGCTGCACCAGCGGATGACGCACCACGTCTTCGGACTTGAAAAAGGTGAAGGCGATGCCGCGTACTTTTTTCAGCACCACCTGGGCTTCGACCAGGCCGCTGATCATGCCTTTGGGCAGGTCGATCTGGGTGACGTCGCCGGTGATCACCGCCTTGCTGCCGAAACCGATGCGGGTGAGGAACATTTTCATCTGTTCGCGGGTGGTGTTCTGCGCCTCGTCGAGAATGATGAAGGCGTGGTTCAGCGTGCGCCCGCGCATGAATGCGAGCGGTGCGATCTCGATCGCCTGGCGCTCGAACATCTTGGCGACCTTGTCGTAACCCATCAGGTCATACAGCGCGTCGTAGAGCGGGCGCAGGTACGGATCCACCTTCTGCGCCATGTCGCCGGGCAGGAAACCCAGTCGTTCACCGGCTTCGACTGCGGGACGGACCAGGATGATGCGTTCCACTGCATCGCGCTCCAGCGCATCGACGGCACAGGCCACCGCCAGATAGGTCTTGCCGGTGCCGGCAGGGCCGATGCTGAAGGTGATGTCGTGTTTCTGGATGTTCAGCAGATATTCGTTCTGGCGCGGTGTGCGGCCGTGCAGGTCCGGCTTGCGGGTGATCAGCGCCGGCACGGGAATCGTGGCATGCGCCGCACCCTGGTGGCCGGCCTCGATCAGTGCGAGCTGAATTACATCCAGAGACAACGGATCCTGCGCCTTGCCGTAAAAATCCTGCAGCACCCTGGCCGCGATGCGCGCGCGCTCCAGTGTGCCGTTCAATGCGAAATGTTCGCCGCGCCGCGTGATGTTGACGTCCAGCGCAGTTTCGATCTGGCGCAGGTTTTCGTCGAGCGCCCCGCACAGGTTGGCGAGGCGGTGGTTGTCGACCGGCGTAAAGCTGATTTCAACGGGTTTCAATGGATGAGGTTACTTTCAGGCCATGAGTTCGGTGGTGACCAGTTCACCGCGCAGGGTATGCGCCTGCATTTCGGTGATCAGGACTTCGGCAAACGTGCCGATGCGGTGGTGCGGGCCGGGGAAATTCACCACCCGGTTGTTGTCGGTCCGTGCCGCGAGTTCCGTGACATCGCGACGGGAAACACCGTCGATCAGCACGCGCTGGCGGGTGCCGACCATGGCTAAGCTGATAACGCCGGCTTGTGCGGTGATTTGTGCCTGCAGGCGCTGCAGCCGGAGCTGTTTCACTTCTTGCGCCGTGTCATCCGCCAGATTTGCAGCGGGGGTGCCGGGACGCGGACTGTAGACAAAGCTGTAGCTGTCGTCGAAACCGACGTCGGCGATGAGTTGCAGGGTCTGTTCAAAATCGTGTTCGGTTTCACCGGGAAAACCGATGATGAAATCCGAAGTAATGCTGATACCGGGGCGCGCTGCGCGCAGCCGGCGAATGATGGATTTGTATTCGAGCGTGGTGTAACCGCGTTTCATCGCGCCCAGTACTCGATCCGAGCCCGACTGCACCGGCAGATGTACATGGCTGCCCAGTTGCGGAATGCGGGCGTGGGCCTCGATCAGGCGCGGCGTGAATTCCCTGGGATGCGAAGTCGTGTAGCGGATGCGTTCGATGCCGGGGATGGCGGCGACATGGTCGAGCAGCAGCGCCAGATCCGCGCTCTCGGTTTCGCCGTCAACCGGGGCGCGCCAGGCATTGACGTTCTGGCCGAGCAGCGTGACTTCGAGAACGCCCTGCAGTGCCAGTTCGGCAATGTCGGTGAGTACATCATCGAAGGGCCGTGACACTTCTTCACCGCGGGTGTACGGCACCACGCAGAATGAACAGTATTTGCTGCAGCCTTCCATGATCGACACAAACGCCGTGACACCCTCGACGCGTGCGGGAGGCAGGTGATCGAATTTTTCGATCGCGGGGAAGCTGATGTCCACCTGCGGCTGGCCGGTGGCGCGGCGCGCGGCGATCAACTGCGGCAGCCGATGCAGGGTTTGCGGGCCGAACACAACATCGACGTAGGGTGCGCGTTTGACGATGGCAGCACCCTCCTGGCTGGCGACGCAGCCGCCGACTCCGATGATCAGTTTGGGATTCTGCAGTTTGAGTTCGCGCACGCGGCCGAGGTCATGGAAGACCTTTTCCTGGGCTTTTTCGCGCACTGAACAGGTGTTGAACAGGATGACGTCGGCAGCGGCGGGGTCGTCGGTGGGGGTGAGGCCGTCAACGACGCGGAGTACGTCAGCCATCTTGCCCGAGTCATACTCGTTCATCTGGCAGCCGAAGGTTTTGATGTAAACCTTGCCCACAAGTTACTTCTTGGTGCGGTCGAGCCGAGCCTGTTCTTCCGGCGTCAGGATCACGATGCGCAGAATCTCGCCGTTGCGGTCGAGTTGGTACAGTACTTCAGAGCCCGGTGGCAACTGGCCCTGGGTGATGGTGAGGTTGTTGCTGTTGACGATGATGCCACCCGGTGCCAGGCGCAGGATTTCCGTGCCGACCTGTACTGTGGGGAACATCTGGCGCTCGCCGGTGGTGCCGCGCTTGGCTTCAGCCGGCAGCGCACGCTGCGCCCAAGCCGGTGCAGTGAAAGCCAAAAAAGCCAATAAAAGCATTAACTTACGCATGGTCGCACGATAACACGGCAGGGCTTGCCCGGCAAACGAAAGCACCGGACAGCAACAAAAGAAGTGGTGGCGAGTCAGGGATTTGAACCCCGGACCAATGGATTATGATTCCACTGCTCTAACCACTGAGCTAACTCGCCACGGGAAGGCGGCGCAGTCTAAAGAGAGGGGGGCGGCCTTGTCAAGCCGGCAGCCATCGCCATTTCCCGGATTTGCCTGAATAATCCATGCGTTGCCGGTGTTTATGAGGTAGTTGAGGATGACCAGCAAGCCACCGGCAAAGCCCGCTTAGAATATCAGATCGTGGAATCTCAAACGTACAACACTATAAGAGCGGTACCCGCCCGGCATGGGCGCCACGACGCAGCGATTGTCGGTGGCGGTCTGGTCGGCGCCAGCCTGGCACTGGCGCTGCAGCGCGCCGGTCTGGACGTTGCGCTGATCGAGCCGCAAGCGCCGCAGGCCCCACTTGCAGCCGATGCCTGGGACAGCCGCATTTACGCGATCAGTCCCGGCAACGTCGCGTTTCTGGAAAGCCTGGGTGTGTGGTCCCGGCTGGATGCGCAACGCCTGCAGCGTGTCGAAGCCATGGCGATCTGCGGCGATGCCCCGGCAGGCCGGCTGGAGTTCAGCGCCTATGATTCAGGCTTGCGCGAACTGGCCTGGATCGTTGAAGGCAGCGCCTTGCTGCAGGCCTTGCGTGCGGCGATTGCCGATACCGGACAAGTGCACGTGGCGTGCCCGGCGCAGGCGTCAGCTTTGCAGGTCGATGCGGATGCCGCGCAGCTCACGCTGGCCGATGGTGCGCAGATGGATGAGGTACAGATGGATGGTGCAAAGATACAAGCACAACTGGTGATCGGCACTGACGGCGGGGATTCCTGGGTGCGGCGTGCTGCCGGCATTGCTGCCCGAGTCAGCGATTATCACCAATTCGGCGTTGTAGCTAACTTCGAGATTGAAAAAAATCATCGCGGAACCGCATTTCAGTGGTTTCGCGCGGACGGTGTACTGGCGCTGTTGCCCTTGCCGGGCAAGCGCATGTCGATGGTGTGGTCGGCAACGGAGGATCATGCGCAAACACTGCTTGCAATGGATGCAGCCGCACTGGCGGATGCAGTGGCCGCGGCCAGCGGCGGCGTGGTCGGCGAATTGCGCCTGGTGACGCCAGCGACCGCATTTCCGCTGCGTCTGGCGCACATAGCCGACCTCGTTGCGCCGCGGATTGCGCTGGCCGGGGATGCTGCGCACCATGTGCACCCGCTGGCGGGCCAGGGGGTGAATCTGGGCTTTCGCGATGTGCGCGAACTGGCTGCGGTGCTGGCCAGTCGCGCGCCGCAGCAGGATTGCGGGGATTTGTCACTGTTGCGCCGTTACGCGCGGGCCCGGCGCGAGGATATTGCTACCATGGCGCTCGGCACGGATGTTTTACAGAAACTTTTTGCTGTGCAGTCGGTCTGGCTTTCCGGGGCGCGCAATTCCGGCATGGCGGTCGTGAACCGGCTGCCGTTCCTGAAAAACCTGCTGATCCGGCACGCTGCGGCTTAGCCGGGCGCCCAATCAAGTTGGATGCGAGTTAGATACGACTAAAAGCAGGCAACCGCGGTATTGATCAATTACATGGGCAGTCTGCCCGGGGAATCCCGAATGTTTAAGCGAATTGCAGGTGTTTTGTGCGCTGTGTTGCTGATAGCCCTTCCGGCGCGGGCCGACGAGGGCAGTGTGCGCAAGGCCTTCGAGGGCAAATTTCCGTCGATGAAAATCGAAAGCGTTACCCGTATGCCGTTTCCCGGGCTGTACGAAATCGTGTTTGACGGGCAGGTGGTCTACACCGACGAAAAACTCACTTATCTGATGAACGGCAACCTGTTCGACCTGCGTGACGCCAAAGAACGCAACCTGACGCGCGAGCGGCGCGACCAGATTGCCTCGGGCGCGCTGGTCAAGGCGCAGCCGAATGCAATCAAACGTGTCAAAGGCAATGGCAAACGCATTATCTATACCTTTGAGGATCCCAACTGCGGCTACTGCAAGGAGCTGCAGAAAGAACTCAACAAGGTCAAAGACATCACCGTGTATACCTTCCTGCTGCCGATTTTGTCAGCGGATTCCGCGGAAAAAGCGAAGGCGGTATGGTGTGCCAAGGATCGCGCGAAGGCCTGGGATGACCTGATGAACAAGGCGGCCCTGCCGGCGAATGCGGTGAAAACCTGTGCGACGCCGCTGGAAGAAAATCAACTGCTGGCACAACGCTTCGGCGTGCGTGGCACACCGGCGGTTTATCTCGCCAATGGTCAGCAGGTCGGCGGTTTCCTGCCCGCCGAAAAACTGGAGCAGGCGCTCGCCGCGGTGCAGTAACCGCATCACCAGCCGTTTACCCCCGTGATGGCCGCCCATTCTGCCCTGATCCTGCCGCGCCGCGCGCCGCTGCGAAGGATGTTGATTGCGCTGGGCGTATCTTTGCTGGTGCATTTTCTGATGGTCGGGGGCTGGGGCTCCGGTGCGCTGCGCACAACCTTGGCCGTCGTGCCATTGCAGGCGCGGCTGGAGCCGATGCCCGCGGCATTGCCGCTGCCGGCAATGGATACCCCGGTCGCCAGCGCCGCGCCGCAACCGGCGAAATTGTCGCGGCGCAAGTTACCAGCTGCTGTCGCTGCGGCCGTTGTTGAGGAGTCGGCAGCCGGCGCTGCGGCCAGCGGGCCGGACCTGCGGTTTTATCTGGCACGTGAACTGGACCAGTATCCATCACCGCTGTCGGCCTTGCTGGACAGCGGCCGCGGGGCCGGCAGCGCAAGGCTGTGGGTCAGCATCGACCAGACGGGACGGGTTGTCGAAGCCGCGGTCATTGATGCCGATCCGCCCGGCGAGTTCGAGCGGCTGGCGCGCGAGCGGGTGCTGGCGACTCTGTTTGTGCCGGCCCGGCGCGACGGACGCCCGGTAAAAAGCCGGGTGTTGCTGGTATTGGGCCGGGGCGCCTGAGCCTGCGCTGCAAGACGTCAAACGGCGTACCCGGGTTGTGGAACTGTGCCATTCCGGCACAGGCTTTGGAGTAAAATTGCCGGCCCTAGTCTAATTCCTGCGAAAGTGCCGCATGAAGGCCGTCACCCCCCTGAACCCTGCTGCCCGCTCCGCACGCCGTCATGGCGCGGCGGTCCTGGCATAAGCCGGGAGACGGCAATGCGTTTGCGCGTACTGGGTTGCTCCGGCAGCATTGGCGGACAACAACACCGCACCACGTCTTTTCTCGTTGACCACGACATCCTGATCGACGCCGGCACCGGGGTGGGGGAACTGTCGCTGGCCGAGCTGACGCTGATCGACCACATTTTCGTGACCCATTCGCATCTCGATCACGTCGATTCCATCGCTTTTTTCCTCGACTCGGTAGGCGCTTTGCGACCCAAGCCGGTTACTGTGTATGCGACGGGGCCGACCATCGCCATCCTCAAAAAAAACCTGTTCAACTGGGACATCTGGCCCGACTTCACGGTGATCCCGACGCCCGAAGAGCCGTTCATGCGTTACCAGGAAATTGCCGTGGGCAGCGTCATCGAGTTGGCTGGCAGGAAAATCACCGCATTGCCGGCGATCCATACCGTGCCGGCGGTGGGTTATCTGCTCGACAGCGGTAAAAGCAGCCTGGTGTTCAGCGGCGATACCGGCCCGAACGACGGCCTCTGGGAAATCGTCAATCGCATCGAAAACCTGAAGTATCTGATCATTGAGACCGCATTTTCGGACAAGGATCGCCGACTGGCCGAACTGGCCAAACATCTGTGCCCTTCCATGCTCGGCGAGGAGCTGGCCAAGCTGGAACGTGCGGCGGAGGTTTACATTACACACCTCAAGCCCAGCGAAATCGAGCTGACGATGCAGGAAATCGAGGAGCTTTCGGCGAAAACACCGCCGCGGCTGCTGCAGAACAATCACGTATTCGAATTTTGAGCGGGCCGCAGCGTACTTGCACACGCTGTCGGCAGGACGGAGAATTCTCCGGGGTTGTCAGGGAATGCTGGTCGCGCGGATTGATTCAATAAAAAAATGAAAAAAGAAGTTCCAGTAGAAAAACTCGAATTCGGCGTTTTTGTCTCCGAACTCGACCGCCCGTGGACGGAAACCCCTTTTATGTACCAGGGGTTCATACTCAATAACGACAAGCAGCTCGAAGCACTGAAGAAGTACTGCAAGACCGTCACCATCGACCTCGACAAGGGGCCGGATCTGCCGGATCGCAGCGAGTTGCTGACCAGCCGCACCGGAGAAGGTCCGCGGCCCAAGCTGGCGGAGCCGCTCGGCCCCAGCGTGCTGACAACGATCAAGCACAAGGTCACCTACAAGGAAAAGGCAACCGTCGACGAAGAGTTGCCGGTTGCGCGCAGCGTCCAGCAAAAAACCGAAGTGGTGTTGAAAGACATCATGGGTACGGTGCACGCGGGCAAGGCACTGGATGCGCCGCGCGTGCAGGAGGCCGTGACCAGCATGACCGACAGCGTCGTGCGCAATCCCGATGCAATGATGCTGCTGGCCAAACTGAAGGCGAAAGGCGGGCATACCCTCGACCGCGCGTTCGGTGTTTCCATTTACATGCTGACCTTCGGCCGTTTTCTGCAGTTGCCACGCGAGCAGCTCGACCTGCTGGGCATGCTGGGACTGCTGCAGGACGTCGGCATGACGGTTGTGCCCGAGGAGGTCGTGGCGAAAAAACAGCCGCTGTCCAAGGTCGAGCTGATGGTCTGTCGCAGCCACGTGGCGCATTCGTTGTCGATCATCAAGGAGACGCCGGGGTTGCCCCCCGAATTGCCGGCGCTGGTCGAGCTGCATCACGAGCGTTACGACGGCAGCGGTTATCCCAAGGGACTGAAAGCGGACCAGATCGGCCTGTTCGGATCGATCGCTGGCCTGGTCGATTGTTTTGATGCGATGACCCACCCGCGGCCGTATGCCGAGGTGTACTCGCCGTCCAATGCGCTGAACCACCTCTACAACACACGTAACGTCCAGTTCGACGGCCCGCTGGTTGAACAGTTCGTGCAGTGCATTGGCATTTTCCCGGTCGGCGCACTGGTAGAACTGAATTCCGGCGAAGTCGGCATTGTCATTGCGCAAAATCTGGTGCGACGGCTGCTGCCGAAGGTGATGGTGGTGCTCGATGCCAAGGGCAATCCGCTGCGGCCGCAGGTGATCCTCGATCTGGCCAGCGAACCCAAGGCTGCGCCGGGCCTGCCGTACCGTATCAAGCGCACGCTGGAGCAGGGCAGTGTCAACATTGATCCCTCCGAATTCTTCCTCTGATCCCGGCGAAGCGGCGGATTCCGCTGCGGAACCTGCAGTCGGCCTCGGTGCGCTGGTAACGCGCCTTGCCGAAGAATTTGGCGCTGACCCCGACACCATGCTCCGGGTTGCCACGGTGTTCCGCGAGGTCAGCGAACGCGCTCCAGATCTGTTCGTGCCCGTAGCCGGCCCCCTGGCCGCGGCGTTTACCGCTCAGGCGGCTGCCGGTGGCACGGATGCGGGCATCATCCACAGCGCACTGGGCGAGTGGGCGCTGGACGCTGAGAACGAACCGCTGGAGCGCATGCGGCGCGACTGTCAACGTTTCCAGGATGCGATGACGCGCGGCGTAATGCGCCTCTATGCCGAGGATGCGGGGCAGTGTACGGAAAACCTGCTCGCGCTGCAGCGTTTCAATTTTCTGCAACTGGCGCTGCTGGCCTCGCTGGTCACACGCAGCCAGGAAGAAGGCGGCGTGGTGCGCACGCTGCCGACGCCGGAGTACGCGGCGTTCATGGAAATTTTCCGCACCGCCATCGAAAGCCACCGCCAGAACGGCAAACAACTGGCACTGCTGCTGCTGCAGGTGGGCAAGGTGGAGCAGATCGACCGTCAACTCGGATTGCAGAAAGGCGAAGCGTTCATGCTGCGCGTCACGCGGCGCATGCGCGAAGGCGTGTTGCGCAAGCAGGACCAGCTCGGCCGTGTCAGCCGCGATCAGTTTGCCTGCCTGTTGCCGCGCATCGCCGGCGAAGGCGTGGCGATACTGGCAGCCAACAAGATTCTCGGCGTACTGGAGGCGCCGATTCCGCTGGGTGACCGCACTTTTGATACCGATGGCGTGATCGGCATCGTACTTTATCCCGATCATGGCGGCGATCCGCAGACCCTCGTGCGCAACGCCAAGCTGGCGGCACGTGCAGCGCGCGGTGGCGCGGAGCGTTCCGCCATTTATGACCCGGCCCATGGCGAAAGCGAAGAGCGCCAGTTGCGCTTTGAGACGCGGCTGCGGCATGCGCTGGAGCAGAACACGCTGGGGCTGGCGTTCGAACCGCAACTGGATGCGCAGTCGGGCCGGATCGGCGGACTGGAATGCGTGTTGCGCTGGACCGATGCTGAACTGGGCGAGGTGACGGAGGCGCAAGCGCTGGAAACCGCGGACAGCGCAGGCCTGGTGCGCGAAGTGACCTGGTGGATATTCAACAATGCCCTGCGTCAGGGTGCCGAGTTCGCGCGCGCCGGCTTGTTATGCAAGCTCGGGCTGAAGGTGTCGGCCACCGGTTTGCTGCAGCCGGATTTTCCGGAATTTGTCGACCGCGCATTGCGCACCTGGGGGGTGCCGCCGGGGCGGGTGGTGATCGGTGTGCACGAGACGGCGATTGCCGGTGAACTGGGGCCGGTGAAGGATGCCTTTGCGCGCCTGAAACGGCTCGGGCTGCGTCTGGGTGTCGATGGTTACGCCACCGGGGCTTCGTCGCTGAGCAACCTGGCGCAACTGCCGTTTGACGAATTGAAACTGCACGCCTCGTTTGTGCACGACATGCAGCGTTCTGCCCTGCACGGAAAAATCGTCCGCTCGCTGGTGCGTCTGGCCCGCGATCTGGGCTTGCAGGTGACGGCGGAGGGCGTCGGTGACGGCGAAACGGCGCTCGCCCTGCTGGCGCTGGGTTGCGAGCGGGTGCAGGGGCCGCATGTGAGCCAACCGCTGACCGCCGAGGAAATCCTGGTGTTCGAAAAAAGCGGCGCGGGACTGGCCAAACTCCGGCTCTCCGATCTATAGGGTCTGCCAACCATCATTTCATGAGTGCGGCACGCGCCTTGCCACTGACGATTTTGGCCACAACGCATCTCGCGAAATGGTTAACAGGCCCTAACTGAACAAACGACTGCGGCGGACATGAAAATCGACTTCGAAATCATCCGCGGCATCCTGGAACGACGCCTGCAGCAGAGCGACATCGAACGGCTGCTCGGCGGGCTGTCCGACACCGAAAAAACGCAGTTACTGATCCGCATCACCGAACTCGTGCGCCGCACCACGGCGCTGGTTGATGTCGCCAATCGCGTGTCTGACACGTTATCGCTCGACGTGCTGTTCCCGCGGTTGATGGAGGTGGTGACCGAAACCCTCAACGTCGAACGCAGTTCGCTGTTTCTATACGACGCCGAGACCAAAGAGCTGTTCTCCCGCGTGATGCAGGGCAATGCGATGGGTGAGATCCGTTTTCCCGCCGACCGCGGTATTGCCGGGTCGGTATTCACCAGTGGCCGCGGCGAGATCATTGCCGACGCCTATGCCGATCAGCGCTTCAACCGCAAAGTCGATACCGATACCGGCTATCACACGCGGAACATCCTGTGTGTGCCGATCCGCAACAAGAAGCAGGTGGTGATCGGTGTCACGCAGGCGCTGAACAAGCGCGAAGGCGATTTTGACACCGAGGACCAGCAGTCGCTGGAGGCGCTGTCTTCGCAGGCTGCGGCTGCGCTGGAAAATGCGCGGATGTTCGAGAAAGTCGAACGTTCGCAGCGTGAAGAGGCGCTGCTGCTCGACGTGGTGAGTTCGATCACCTCCGAGATCCTGCTTGATCCGCTGCTCGAGAAAATCCTTGCTGCGGCAACCCAGCTGCTGGGCGCCGACCGTGGCTCGTTGTTTCTTTACGATCCGCTCAGCGGCGAGTTGTGGTCGCGTGTCGCTGGCGGCGAATCATCGCGCGAAATCCGCTTTCCAGCCAGCGCCGGCATCGCCGGTGAATGTTTCACCAAAGGCATGCGCATCAACATCGACGATGTCTACAGCGACACTCGCTTCAATCCGGAGGTCGACAAAGGTACGGGTTATCGCACCCGCAACATCCTGTGCATGCCGATCACCGCCAAGGGTGGCAACAAGGTCGGCGTGATGGAAATTCTCAACAAGAAAGAGGGATCGTTTACTGCCAATGACCAGCGCCGCCTTGCCGCCTTGTGTGCCCAGGCGGCGGTGTCCATCGAAAACGCGCAGTTGTTCGAAGATGTCAGCAATGCGCGCAACTACAACGAAAGCATCCTGCGCAGCATGAGCAACGGCGTGCTGACGCTGGACCGCGCCAATGTAATCAGCAAGGTCAACCAGTCGGCCCTGCGCATCCTGCAGCGCGCCGAGCCGGAGATGGTCAACCGCAAGGTCGGCGAGGTGTTCGGCGGGCCCAACAGCTGGGTCACCAACAGCCTCGACAAGGTGCTGCGCACCGGCAGGATCGACAGCACGGTCGATTCGGACCTGGTGCTGGACGGGCGCCGTGCGGTGTCAGTGAACATGACCGCGGTGCCGCTGCGGGACCAGCGCGAAGAGCAGTTGGGCTCGATGCTGATCATGGAGGACATCACCCAGGAGAAACGGCTGCGCCACACGATGTCGCGTTACATGAGCAAGGCGGTGATGGACGAACTGCTGGAGGGCGGCGAGGCGGTGCTGGGCGGCACCAGCCGCGAAGTGAGCGTACTGTTTTCGGACATACGCGGCTTCACCACGATGTCGGAGCGCTTGGGTGCGCGGGAAACCGTGGCCATGCTCAACGATTATTTCACCGACATGGTCGACATTGTGTTCGCCCACAACGGCATCCTCGACAAATACATCGGCGACATGATCATGGCGGTATTCGGCTCGGTGCGCGCAACCGAGCACGACGCGGGGAACGCGGTGACCGTCGGCAGCCGGATGATGGTCGCGCTGGGCGAACTGAACCGTCGCCGCGTGCCCGCCGGACATGAGGCGATCCGCGTCGGCATCGGCATCAGCACCGGGGACGTGGTCGCCGGCAGCATCGGTTCACCCAAGCGGCTCGAGTACACGGTGATCGGCGACCGCGTCAATTTTGCCGAGCGCCTGCAGAACGCCAACAAGTACTACGGCACCAGCGTGCTGATCTGCGAATCGACCGCGGCGCGGCTGCCGAATCCGGTACGGATGCGCGAACTGGACCTGATTCGCGCCCGCGGCATGCAGAGACCGGTGGCGATCTGCGAAGTGCTGGAACACCACACCGAGGAGAGTTTTCCGCACATGGACGAGGTGATTTTCGCGTTTGCGGAAGCGGTGGCGAATTACCGCAACCGGTCCTGGGAACGCGCGGCGGTTCTGTTTACCGGCATCCTCAAGGCCTGTCCGTCGGACCGGCCGTCGCAGCTTTATCTTGAGCGTTGCGAGGTTTACCGGAAAAATCCGCCGCCCGATAATTGGGATGGTGTCTGGAGCCTGAATACGCAGTAGATCGAATGACTGGCAGACCGGGTGCGGGCAGACTCTCTTCGGGCGCAGGGCACCGAGCCAATCATAAAATATTAATAAAATCAATGATTTATATTGATAGTGTGCACTCGCATCGAGGGTTTCACCCAGGCCATTGCGGCGCATCGTTGCCGAGCGGAACCGGAGCCCGGTCCCAGCCGGCCGGCGTGGCGGCAAGCTCGACGACGGGCCGCAGAAAACGCAACCGCCCGAACACCGATGCCTGTTCAGCGTACAGGTCTTCAATCTCTGAATCTGCCGGCACCTGTGCTGCATGGGTGTTTTCGTAACCCAGCGTGTTCGTCATTTCCCGGATCCACGCGGAGGTACGTTCCAGCGACAGCGTGACTTCCCATGAACCGCCTTCCAATGCGCGGCGGCGCAAGGCAATCATTGCGCCGAATGCCGCCAGATAACCGGTCAGATAATCCAGTGGCTGACAGGGCAGGCGTGCCGGTTTGACCGCGGGTTTGCCGGTCCAGGTCAGTCCGGTGGCGGCCGACACCAGCGTGTCGTAACCGCGGCGCGCAGCCCAGGGGCCGGCTTTGGAGAATGCGGAGATGTTGACATACACCATGCCGGGGCGAAGCGCGGCCATGGCTTGCGCGGAAAAGCCGCGCATGGCCAATGCACCAGGGCGGTACGCGTTCAGAAAAACATCCGCGTTGCTGGCGAGCCGGCGCAGCGTCGCGATGCCTTCTGCAGTATCGAGGTTGGCCATGGTGGCGTATTTGCCCAGGCCGGTGTCGATCACCAGCGATTCCAGGGAGGGCAGATGCGGCGCGCTGGTCACCATGACTGTTGCGCCGTGTTCGGCCAGCGTCCTGCCTGCCATCGGGCCGGCGATGATGCGGGTCAGATCGAGCACGCGCAGGCCGGACAGCGGGCGCGTGCCGTTGCCCGCCGGTTGCGGTGGCGCATCCCCGATGCGGGTGATTTCAATCAGCGGCAGCGCTGCGGTGGCCAGGGCCTGCGGATGTGTACTCCAGGTCTGCGCATTACGCACCGCCACGCCGCACAGTCCGCGTTCACCGGCGGCCTTTTCGACATCGGCAGCGGACCAGGCCGTGAGCGCGGCGCTTAACGCGGCATGGTCATTGGGTACTTTGAATAATTGCAGCAGGCCGTCGCGCAGGTGTGCAAAATTGCCATGCAGATACACCCAGCCGTCGCGGACGGGGTAATAACCGGTGATCGGATCCCATGATTTCACCGGCCGGCCATCGACCCGCAGATAGGTCGAGGAAGTCATGGCGAGTGTTGCCGCACGTATGCTGACGCCGACACGCTGAGAGCGGCCGCCGCGCATCTGTCGCAGCGTGGCCGCAATCAGTCCGCTGGCACCGATGGCTGCCGTGGCCAGCGGCCCTATCGGCAATGCGGTCGGCAGCATATTGGGCGAGGGCGTGATTTGCAGCATGTCGACGGGTGCATCGCGCCAATCGACACCGTTCAGCAGTGAGTGCAGGGCCTGCAGTGTCCGTTGCGGCATCGGCAGTTAATTTTATTCGGCAGTGTTGTTGACCGGATAACCCTGGGGCAACAACACCCACATCCGCAGTGCCTGTTTCATGCGCCCCGCTTCGCGCCCCGCGTCATCGCCGTAACCCCAGAAAAAATCGGCGCGCACCGCGCCGCGGATCGCCGCGCCGGTGTCCTGGGCGAGCATCAACTGCTGCAGCGGTTTTTTGCTGAGCGGCCAGGTCGTGGCGAGAAACACCGGGGCGCCCAGCGGCACAAAGCGTGGATCAACGGCAATCGAACGCCGTGCGGTCAGCGGCACACCCATTGCGCCCAGCGGTCCGCTGAGGCCTGCCGGCAGTTCACGGAAAAATATGTAGCGCGGGTTGTAATCCAGCACTTCGCGCAGCTTGTCCGGGTTCTGCTGCGCCCAGGCCTTGATGCCCTGCATCGACGCGCGCTCCGCCGGCAGTTCGCCGCGATCGATCAGCAGGCGGCCGATGGAGCGGTAGGGCTGGCCGTTGTGATCGGCGAAACCCACGCGCATCACGCCGCCGTCGAGGTCAATCCGCCCCGAGCCCTGGATCTGCAGGAAAAAAAGTTCCACCGGATCGTCGACCCAGGCGATTTCCCGGCCGCGCAGCGGCGCTGCACCGGCCTCGATTTGCGCGCGGTCGAAATACGGCACCACCCGTTTGCCGTCGAGTCGGGCGCGCGGCCGTGAGTCGCGCGATTCGACGCCGAAGGCCGGCAGGTCGATGCTGATCAGATCGTCGGGGGCACCGTACACCGGATAACGGAAACGCGCCGTCGGCTTGCGGCTGCCGCGCAGCAGCGGTTCGTAATAACCGGTGGCGAGACCGTCAGTACCGCCGTCGGGCTGCAGCAACTGGTAAGGCATGAAATTCAGTTCGAAAAAACGCCGGGCGCGCTCGCGGTCGGGACGCGGTGCGGCCTGCGCAGCGGCGCAGACTGCGCGCCACGCTTCCTGCGCTTTCAGGCTGCCGCAACTGGCCAGCAGTGCATCCCAGGCTGCCGCCGGATCATCATCACGCCAGCCGGGTAGTTCCGTCCAGTTGCCGCGGCGCAGTTGAGTGCCGGCTGACGGTGGAACCGGTGTGACTGCAGGTGGCGTTTCTGCTCGCGGGGCCGGTTGTTGTGGCGCCGGTGCTTGCATGGGAGGTGCGGATGGAGGCGCAGCAGGTTTTTCCGGCGTCGAGCGGCAGGCGGCCATGATCAGTACCACAAGCACGGCGGCGAGCGTTACACGCGGGGAGAATTTGTTAGAGTTGGTGCTGTGCATAGTCAAATTACAGGGTTAGAGCAATGACCGGATTGATGTGGTACCTGATTGAAGCTGCGGTCGCCATGGCATTGCTGGGTGGCATCGTCTGGCTGACCTGGCCGCGGCGTGACGACGATGACAAGGATGAGTCCGGCAAGTCCTGAACCGCGGTTTTCTCCAGCGTAATCATCCGAAACCAGCCGCCGGCCAGCGCGGGCTGGTCGTCGATTATCCGCAAGTCACTCACCCCGGCCAGCGCGTCTTCGAATACGACATTGGTGCGGGTGGCAATGCGCCGCGCCAGCGGGTTGATGATCCGGCGCAGCCATGCGCGCTCACCGGGGCGCAGGAATTTGTCGAGCACGAACAGCCGTCCGCCGACCTTGACCACGCGCGCTGCTTCACGCAGCGCTGCCCGGGTGTCCGGCACGATGGCGAGGATCAGGTGCAGCAAGACATGATCGAAGGCCTCGCTGCGAAACGGCAGCCGCTGGCTGTCGCCCTGCGCCCATTGCAGATCGAGGTGACCGCCGCGCGGCAGTGCTTTTTGCAGCATCGCCCGCGTCAGATCCAGCGCCGTGTAGCGATGCGCTGCGGGCAGCAGCGGCAGATCAAGCCCGGTGCCGATGCCGTTGAGCAGGATGTGCGCGCCGCCGCTGCGCGGCAGTCGCGCGAGACTTCTGGCGCGCACCCGGCCCAGCGCCGGCCCGATCAGCCAGTCATAAAACGGCGCGAGCAGCGTGTAACTGGTGCGGAGGGACATGCCCTAATGCAGCACGCGCGGCACGGACAGCGTGAATTCGGGGATGGTGGCGTCGAAACGCGTGCCGTCTTCGGCCACCATCTGGTAGGCGCCGCGCATCGTGCCGACCGATGTTGCCAGCACCGAGCCGCTGGTGTATTCGAAGCTCTCGCCGGGTTTCAGTTTTGGCTGGGCGCCCACCACGCCCTGGCCTTTGACTTCCTGCACCAGATTGTTGGCATCGGTGATGATCCAGTGACGGCTCAGGAGTTGTGCCGGCACCTCACCGGTGTTGGTGATGGTGATGGTGTAGGCGAAGGCGTAACGGTCGGCATCGGCGTCCGACTGTTCCGGGATATAGGTCGCGCGCGGAGCGACGCTGATTTGATATTTGTGTTCGGTCATGGCCGTATTCTCGCATTCGCGGCGCGCCTGCGGAAGTTCTGTATCTTTGCTGCGAGTTTCGCTGCGGGCGGGAGTGGGTGAAAATGGACGGGAACGGGTAGAATTATCCCGTCACTATCCAACGTTATCATCGGCATATCACCGTCATCAATCCGGATTCCGCCATGACCCATCGCCTTGCGCCCAGCATCCTGTCCGCCGACTTTGCCCGTCTGGGTGAAGAAGTGCGGGCCGTGGTTGCCGCCGGTGCCGACCTGATCCATTTCGACGTCATGGACAATCACTACGTGCCCAATCTCACCATCGGGCCGCTGGTGTGCCAGGCGATCCGTCCGCTGGTCAAGGTGCCGATCGATGTCCATCTGATGGTTAAACCGGTGGATCGCATCGTGCCGGATTTCGCCAAAGCCGGTGCCAACATCATTTCCTTCCACCCGGAAGCTTCGGAACACATCGACCGCACCATCAGCCTGATCAAGGAACACGGCTGCAAGGCCGGGCTGGTGTTCAATCCGGCAACGCCGCTCGATTATCTCGACCACGTGCTCGACAAACTCGATCTGGTGCTGATCATGTCGGTGAATCCCGGCTTCGGCGGACAGGCCTTCATTCCCGGCGCGCTGGCTAAACTCGCTGAGGTGCGCAAACGCATCGACCAGAGCGGGCGCGACATCTGGCTCGAAGTGGATGGCGGCGTCAAAACCGACAACATCGCTGAAATCGCCAAAGCCGGCGCGGATACTTTTGTCGCCGGCTCGGCGATATTCGGCACCAGCGACTACAAGGCCACCATCGCGACGATGCGCGCAGCGCTCGCCAAATCCTGAACTCTCTGGCAGTGCAGCATCGCGGCGGCTGAGTCGCGCTGCCCTGTCGTTTGCTGCAACTGGATCATGAACAATACACCGTCGAAAAAACCCTTTCCGATTGCCGTGCAAGCCGTGATGATCGATCTCGACGGCACTCTTCTCGATACCATTCCCGACCTCGCGGCCGCGATCAACCTGATGCTGGATGCGCTGGGCCATGCGCCACTGCCGCTGGATACGGTGCGCACTTTTGTCGGCAAAGGCCTCCCGAGGTTGGTCGAGCGTGCGCTGGCCCGTGATATTGACGGCCATGCCGACGCTGCGGCGATGGCACGGGCGCTGCCGGTGTTCGAGCGTTTCTACACCGAAGTCAACGGCCGTTACACCACGGTGTACCCGGGCGTAAGAGAAGGCCTGGAGCAGTTTCGCGCCGGCGGTTTCCCGCTGGCCTGTGTGACCAACAAGTCCGGCGCATTCACGCTGCCGCTGCTGGAGCGCATGGGCATGGCGCCGTTTTTTGCGCAGACCATCTCAGGAGACACGCTGGCGCGCAAAAAACCCGATCCCATGCAGTTGCTGCATGCCTGCGCGCAGTTCGGTGTCGCGCCGGAGCAGATGCTGATGATTGGAGATTCCGTAAATGACGCGCAGGCGGCGCGCGCGGCGGGGTGCCCGGTATTCTGCGTGCCCTACGGTTACAACGAGGGACTGGCCGTGCAGAGCCTCGATGTTGATGCTATAGTAGGCGCGCTGACTGAATGTATCCCATTGATTAAAAAGGTTTAATCGTGTTGCTCTCGATGAGGTTCGAAACGGTGTCTGGCGCCTGGCGCTGGCGTCGCGATTGGCGTTGCTGATCGCACGTTGCCAGGCTGCTGTTCCGTTTCTGTACCCGACCTGTTTTCGTGGAGCAAGACATGACTGAATCTGAATTCGACCGACTCGCCGCTGCGGGTTACAACCGTGTGCCGGTGGTGCTCGAAACCTTTGCCGACCTCGACACGCCGCTGTCGATTTACCTGAAGCTCGCCAACCAGCCGTACAGTTATCTGCTGGAATCGGTGGTCGGCGGTGAACGTTTCGGCCGTTATTCCTTCATCGGACTTGCCGCCGCCGCCCGCATCGAAGTGCGTGACCATAGCTGTATCGAAGTCCGCGACGGCGTCGAGACGCTGCGCGAAGAAGCCGATGACCCGCTGGCCTTCGTCGAAAATTATCTGAAACGCTTCAAGGTCGCGACCGATCCGCGGCTGCCGCGGTTTTGCGGCGGGCTGGTCGGATATTTCGGCTACGACACCGTGCGTTACATCGAAAAGCGGCTTGCTCGCAGCAACAAACGCGATGAACTTGGCACGCCGGACATCCTGCTGCTGGTGTCGGAAGAAATCGCCATCGTCGATAACCTGTCGGGCAAGCTGTCGCTGGTGGTGTATGCCGAACCGGGCAAACCCGGGGCTTATGCCGCGGCGCGTGCGCGTCTCGCGGTGTTGCTGGAAAAACTGCGCGCACCGGTGAAGTTGCCGGAAAGCGTGCCGGTGAAATCCGAACCCGCGGTATCCGGGTTCGGCGAGGCGGCCTATTACCAGGCGGTGGAGCGCGCGAAAAAATACATTTTTGAAGGCGACATCATGCAGGTAGTGCCGTCACAGCGCATGAGCAAGCCCTTCCATGCCTCGCCGCTGTCGCTGTATCGCGCGTTGCGTGCATTGAACCCCTCGCCGTACATGTTCTGCTTCAACTTTGGTGATTTCCATGTCGTCGGCGCTTCACCGGAAATCCTCGCTCGCCTTGAGGGCGACGTGGTTACGGTGCGTCCGATTGCCGGCACGCGCCGTCGCGGTGCCACGCCGGAAGAAGATGCCGCGCTGGCAACGGAACTGCTGGCGGATGCCAAGGAGCGCGCCGAACACCTGATGCTGGTCGATCTCGGCCGCAATGACGCGGGGCGTGTCGCCCAAACCGGCAGCGTCAAGGTCACCGAACAGATGATCATCGAGCGTTATTCGCATGTCATGCACATCGTGTCCAGTGTCGAGGCCAAACTGAAACCGGGGCTCAACGCGATCGACGTACTGCGCGCGACTTTTCCGGCGGGCACGGTGTCGGGCGCGCCCAAGGTGCGGGCGATGGAAATCATCGACGAGCTGGAACCGGTCAAACGCAGCATCTATGCCGGGGCGGTTGGTTATCTTGGTTTCCACGGCAATATGGACGTGGCGATTGCCTTGCGCACGGCGGTGATCAAGGACGGCAGACTGCATGTGCAGGCGGGCGGCGGTGTGGTTGCCGACTCGCAGCCCGAAGCCGAATGGCAGGAAACCCAGAGCAAGGCGCGGGCCCTGCTGCGCGCAGCCGAGATTGCCGAAGCCGGCCTGGATACACGATTAGATTCGCTTGGTCGGGATTGAGGGGATCACCATGCTGCTGATGATCGATAATTACGATTCTTTCACCTACAACCTGGTGCAGTATTTCGGTGAGCTTGGCGAAGAAGTTGTGGTGCACCGCAATGACGAAATCACGCTGGCAGACATCGCCCGGCTCCAGCCGGGGCGCATCGTGGTGTCGCCGGGGCCGTGCACGCCAAATGAGGCGGGCGTGTCGGTGCCGCTGATCAAGGAATTTGCCGGGAAAATTCCCATCCTCGGTGTCTGCCTCGGGCACCAGAGCATCGGCCAGGCGTTCAGCGGGAAAATTGTTCATGCACGGCAGTTGATGCATGGCAAGACCTCGCCGATCCAGCATGAAGGCGCAGGGGTGTTTCGCGGGTTGCCGCGACCGTTTTCGGCGACGCGTTACCATTCGCTGGTGATCGAACGCAGCAGCCTGCCCGATTGCCTGGCGGTGACGGCCTGGACGGATGACGGCGAGATCATGGGGGTGCGCCACAAGACGCTGGCGGTCGAGGGTGTGCAGTTTCACCCGGAATCAATACTGACCGAGCATGGCCACCAGATGCTGAAGAACTTTCTTGAGGAAAAACGCTGATGAAGCCGCAGGAAGCGCTGACGCGCATCATTGAGCATCGCGAAATTTTTCACGACGAGATGCTGTCGCTGATGCGACAGATCATGAGTGGCGAGGTGTCGCCAGTGCTGATTGCCGCAATCATATCCGGGCTGCGCGTCAAAAAGGAAACCATCGGCGAAATCGCTGCTGCAGCGACGGTGATGCGCGAATTTGCCACCACGGTGCCGGTACCCGATGCGCTGGAAGTGATCGATACCTGCGGCACTGGTGGCGACTCGGCACATACCTTCAACGTGTCGACAGCGGCGATGTTTGTCGCCGCAGCGGCCGGCGCAAAAATCGCCAAACATGGCGGTCGTTCGGTCTCCAGCAAATCCGGCAGCGCCGACGTATTGGAGCTTCTCGGTGTGAACATCAACCTGAAACCGGAAACGGTGGCGGAATCGATTGCCGCAACCGGCATCGGATTTATGTTCGCCCCCAACCACCACAGTGCAATGAAACATGCCGCGCCGGTGCGCCGCGAACTCGGTGTTAAAACCATATTCAACATTCTCGGACCGCTGACCAATCCGGCGGGTGCGAAACAACAGGTGATGGGCGTGTTTCATCCTGATCTGGTCGGCATCCAGGCGCGGGTGCTGCAGCGGCTGGGCAGCCGCCGCGTGATGATCGTGCACGGACTGGAAGGCCTCGACGAGCTGTCGATCAGCGGGCCGACGGCGGTGGGTGAGCTGAAAGACGGTCAGGTGCGCGAATACATGGTGACGCCGGCGGACGTCGGCCTGAAAAGCCATAACAATGCGGCGATCCGTGTCGAAGGCGTCGAGCAGTCGCGCGACATGCTCTTGGGCGCGCTGGAGAACAAGCCGGGTGCAGCGCGCGACATTGTTGCGCTTAATGCCGGAGCGAGTATTTATGTCGCCGGACTGGCGCCGACGCTGATCGAGGGTGTCAAAAAAGCACTGGCCGTACTCGACAGCGGTGCGGCGCGTAAAAAACTCGACCAGTTCGTCGCGTTCGCCAAAAACCATGGCTGATATCCTGCAACGCATACTCGCGGTTAAGGCGCAGGAAATCAGCGCAGCGCAGGCGCATGTGTCGCCGGCGCAGATGCAGGCGGCAGCACGGGCCGCAGCACCGGCGCGCGATTTTGCCGGAGCGCTGCGCGCAAAAATCGCTGCCGGCAAACCAGCGGTGATTGCCGAAGTCAAAAAAGCCAGTCCGAGCAAGGGCGTGCTGCGCGAACAGTTTGATCCGGCAACGATAGCCGTAACCTACGAACGCCACGGCGCCGCCTGCCTGTCGGTGCTGACCGACAGCCAGTTTTTCCAGGGCAAGCTCGACGACCTGAAAGCTGCGCGCGGTGCCTGCCGGCTGCCGGTGCTGCGCAAGGATTTCATGATGGATCCGTACCAGGTCTACGAGGCACGCGCCGCCGGCGCCGACTGCATCCTGCTGATCGTCGCTGCACTCGAGGCCGGGCGCATGTGCGAACTCGAAGCCACGGCCCACGAACTGGGCATGGCGGTGCTGGTGGAAGTACATGATGGCGCTGAGCTGGATGCGGCGCTGGTCCTCAAGACACCGCTGATCGGTGTCAACAACCGCAACCTGCGCACCTTCGAGACCACGCTGGAAACCACACTGGGCCTGCTGCAGAAAATTCCGGCGGAGCGGCTGGTGATCACCGAAAGCGGCATCCTCAGGCCGCAGGATGTGGAAAAAATGCGTGCGCATGATGTGAATGGTTTCCTGGTCGGCGAGGCGTTCATGCGCGCTGCCGATCCGGGTGCCGAGCTGGAACGCCTGTTCGGCAGGGCGGCCTGAGCATGCTGCGCATCGACGAACTGATCATCGGTTTTGACAAGGGGCTGCGCACGCTGTTTGCGCCGGCGCGCAGCACGCGCCCGATTCCCGGGGACACCCTGCCGGATGGCGACATGGATACCGCACAGCGCGCGCTGGCAGCGGCGCTGATGCGCGTCAATCACAGCGGCGAAATCTGCGCCCAGGCCTTGTACCAGGGCCAGGCGCTGACCGCACGCGACTCAACGGCGCGTGCCGCGCTGGAAGCGGCGGCGCAGGAAGAAACCGAACATCTGGCATGGACCGAGCGGCGCATTGCCGAATTAGGTGGCCGCAAAAGCCTGTTCAATCCGCTGTGGTACGCCGGATCGTTTGCGATCGGCGCGGCTGCGGGCGCCCTGGGCGACAAATGGAATCTCGGATTCCTTGCCGAAACCGAACGGCAGGTCGAGCGCCATCTTGAAGGCCATCTCGCGCGCCTGCCGGAGACGGACCGCAAAAGCCGTGCGATCGTGGAGCAGATGTGCGCAGATGAAGCGCGCCATGCCCGTACTGCGCGCCAGCATGGCGGCGCGGAACTGCCGGCGCCGGTCAAGGCGGCGATGCAAGCTTCGTCAAAGGTGATGACCGGAGCCGCGTTCCTGCTGTAACGCGGTGCTTAAATTTAAACTTAAGCTTCCGCTTCGCGGATCTCGAAGTCGTGGGTAATCGCTGCGGTCTTGCCCAGCATGATCGATGCCGAACAATATTTTTCCGCCGACAGATGTACTGCGCGCCCGACCTGGGCCGCCTTCAGGCCGCGGCCGGTGATGATGAAGTGGAAGTGGATTTTGGTGAACACCTTGGGATCTTCGGCGGCGCGTTCGGAGTCGATTTCCAGCACGCAATCGGTGACTGGCGCGCGCGATTTGCGCAGGATGTGCATCACGTCATAGGCGGTGCAGCCGCCGGTGCCCATCAGCACCACTTCCATCGGCCGCGGCCCCAGATCGCGACCGCCGCCTTCCGGCGCGCCGTCAATCACCAGCGCATGGCCGCTGCCCGACTCGGCGACAAAACTGACGTTCTCGATCCACTTGATGCGTGCTTTCATGCCGGCCCCCGCGATCAACCCGGTAAAATGAGGCGCAAACGATACCAGACTATGCCGATGATTTCGTGGAAAAACAGCGCGCTGTCGCGCAGTGCCAGCGCACTTGGCAGAAAATCAAGTATCGTCGTCCGGTAACGCGTGGTGTAGCCCGTTGCCGCCGGCACGACCTGAAATCCGGCGGCCTCGAAAACGAGCTGTGCGCGCGGCATGTGCCAGGCGTGGGTGACGAGGTGGATGCTGCGAATGTTCTCGGCGGCCAGCATGCGGTAACTCAGGCGGGCGTTTTCCAGTGTATTGGCGGAGCCGCCCTCGACCCAGCGTACCGGTACGGAAAATTCCTGCTGCAGCGTGCTTTGCATCAGTTCCGCCTCGGTCTGCGGGCTGCCCTCGGGGCTGCCGCCGCTGACGAGTATGGGCAGTCCGGTCCGGCGCTGCAGATGGGCGGCGTAACGCAGCCGCACCAGCGTGGCTCCGCGCACAGTGTTGCCGCCGTACTCCGGCGCGGCGTGAGACTTGCCGCCGCCCAGCACGACAATCGCAGCCACAGCAGCGCCGTCGTTCGTGGCGGGTGACCGGTCTTGCAGGGTGGAGAGCAGTGCGTCTGCAGCCAGCGGCATCGACAACACATACAGCGCGACCAGACCGCCGGCGAGCAGGCCCTTACCGAGGCGGGGTTGCGTCCGCCGCAACGCCAGACCCCCCGCCATGAGCAGAATCAGGACGCCCGGGGGCAGCAGCAGCGCAAGCAGTGTATTAGTCAGTTGCCATGACAGCATGACATTAAACCATTGTTTTTAAACAATTATTTGCCTTGGAGCAGTGGTGCTGTCCCGTATCCGGGAGGTGCTAGAAGTTTGACACATCCGCTTGATTTCCCATAGAATTCGCGGTTTCCCCGAATCACGAGAACGCGCTGGAACAAGCATGAAAACCTATTCCGCTAAACCGCACGAAATCAAACGCGACTGGTACGTAGTCGACGCCTCCGACAAAGTACTGGGTCGGCTCGCCGCGGGAATCGCACATCGCCTGCGTGGTAAACACAAGCCCGAGTTCACCCGCCACATCGACACCGGTGATTTTATCGTCGTCGTCAACGTCGACAAGCTGCGCGTGACCGGCAACAAGGCCAAGGACAAGCTCTACAACCGCCACAGCGGTTATCCCGGCGGCCTGTACACCACCAGCTTTGAAAAAATGCAGGAAAAATTTCCGGCGCGCGTGCTGGAAAAAGCGGTTAAGGGCATGCTGCCCAAGGGACCGCTCGGCTACGCGATGCTGAAAAAGATGAAAGCCTATGTGGGTACCGATCACCCGCATACCGCGCAACAGCCCAAGACTCTCGAAATCTAGGATCACAGACCATGGCAGTTCAAAAGAATTACGGTACCGGCCGGCGCAAAAGCGCAGTGGCCCGCGTTTACCTGCAGCCCGGCAAGGGCAGCATTGTCGTCAACGGCAAACCGGTGGACGAGTTTTTCTCGCGTGAAACCGGCCGCATGGTCGTGCGCCAACCGCTGGTGCTGATCGAGAAGCTGGATAGCTTCGACATCAAGGTCAACGTGACCGGCGGTGGTGAATCCGGGCAGGCCGGCGCGGTGCGCCACGGTATCACCCGCGCCTTGATCGATTACGACGCCGCACTGAAGCCGGTGCTGCGCAAGGCGGGTCTTGTCACGCGCGATGCACGCGAAGTCGAGCGCAAGAAAGTCGGTTTGCGCAAGGCGCGGCGGCGCAAGCAGTTCTCCAAGCGGTAACGCAGTTTTTGGCAGAACAGTGTTCGGACAAGGCCGCCCAAGGGCGGCCTTGTCGTCTCTGGCGCAAGTGTCGTTATAAGCCGACAAACCGGCGGGCAGGGAAGGCAGCAAGACATGACTCAGAAGACCATCAAGGTGGGGATCGTCGGCGGCACCGGCTATACCGGGGTCGAATTGCTGCGTCTGCTGGCCCAGCATCCGCACTCGGAATTGCGCGCGATCACTTCACGCAAGGAAGCCGGCATGCCGGTCGCCGAGATGTTTCCGAATCTGCGCGGCCGGGTCAGCCTGCGTTTCAGCGAACCTGCAGCATCAGGCCTTGACCAATGTGACGTGGTGTTTTTTGCGACGCCCAATGGTGTCGCGATGCAGGAAGCGCGCGCGCTGGTCGATGCCGGCGTGAGGGTCATCGACCTGGCTGCGGATTTCCGCATCCGCGATGTCGCGGTCTGGGAACAGTATTACAAAATGAAGCATGCCTGCCCGGAGCTGGTGGCCGAGGCGGTGTATGCCTTGCCCGAGGTCAATCGCACGGAGATCGAAAAAGCCCGGGTGATCGCCAACCCGGGGTGTTACCCGACTGCAGTGCAGCTGGGATTCCTGCCGTTGATTGAAGCCGGCTGCGTGGATGCCGGGCACCTGATTGCCGATGCCAAGTCCGGCGTGTCCGGAGCCGGTCGCAAGGCCGAGACGCATATCCTGCATGCCGAAGCCGCTGATAACTTCAAGGCCTACGGCGTGGGCAGCCATCGCCACCAGCCGGAAATCGCGCAGGGACTGGCGCGGGCCGCCGGCCAGCCGGTCGGCCTGGTGTTTGTGCCGCACCTGACGCCGATGATCCGTGGCATCCATGCCACCTTGTATGCGCGACTGACCAAATCGATAACAGCCGCCGATCTGCAGGCTTTGTATGAAAAACGTTATGCCGGTGAAGCTTTTGTTGACGTCATGCCTGCGGGCAGCCATCCCGAAACGCGTTCGGTGCGTGGCGCGAACCATTGCCGCATTGCCGTGCACCTGCCGCAGGGCGGAGATACCGTCGTCGTGCTGTCGGTGATCGACAATCTGGTCAAGGGCGCCGCCGGCCAGGCCGTGCAGAACATGAACATCCTGTTCGGGCTGGCCGAAGATACCGGCCTGACCCAGGTGGCGCTGCTGCCCTGATGGCATGAGGCGCGCGCTCAAAACATTCGTGCGTCGTTTCGGTATCGACGCACCGCGTCTCGCGGTGCGTCTGCACATGCCATGGTACTGGCGCTGGAGTGGCGTGATTGCAGGAGGATTGCTGGTTGCCGGTGTGGCCTGGTTTACCTACGACTTCGGCCTCGAGTATGCCGGGTTCCGCCAGGGAGAGGCGGCGCGCCTGCGCGCCCAACTCGACGAAACCGTGCGCCAGCAGCAGGTCGAACTTGCTGAGCTGAATGCCAAAACCGCGTCGGCGGAGCGCCAGTTGCAGATCGAGCGCGCGACCTATGGCGATCTGGCGCGGCAGGTCAAATCGCTGGCCCAGGAAAATGCCACGCTGAAGGAAGACCTCGCGTTTTTCCAGTCGCTGACCGCTGCCACCGGCAAAGAGGGTGCCGTCAGCGTCAACCGTTTCCGTCTGATGCCGGAGACGGTTCCGGGCGAGTATCGTTACCAGCTGCTGCTGGTGCAGACGGGGGAAAGGGCCAAGGAGTTTAATGGCCGATTGCAGTTCGTGTTGAATCTGCAGCAGGATGGCCGTAAAGTGGTTCTGATGCTGCCGTCCGATTTGAAGGGGGTGGCCAAGGAGTACCAGGTCAGTTTCAAGCTGTTTCAGCGCGTTGAAGGCATGTTCCGGATTTCGCCTGATGCGGTGGTAAAAGGTCTGCAGGTGCGCGTGTTTGAAGGCAATTCCGAAGCGCCGAAGCTGACCCACAATGTCACGATTTCATAGTGGAGACGTCATCATGTTCGGCAATAAACCCAGCAAACCCCAGAACCGAATCGATTGCCTGATCGGCGCAGGTACCGTGATCAAGGGCGATCTGACCTTCGACGGCGGGTTGCGCGTCGATGGCCATGTGCATGGCAATGTGGTTTCGATTGAAGGCAAACAGGGCACGCTGGTGTTGTCGGAAGCCGCCCGCATCGAAGGCGAAATCCGCGTCTCCCATGTGGTTATCAACGGCACGGTAGTCGGTCCGGTACATGCTGCCGATTACGTCGAACTGCAGAGCAAAGCGAATGTCACAGGGGATGTGTATTACCGGACCCTGGAAATGCAGCTGGGCGCCGTGGTACAGGGCCGGCTGGTATATCAGGATGACGTCAAAGCCGACAAAGTCGTCAAATTCAAGCCTGCTGCGGTGGAATAAGCGCTTTCAGGGGCGGGGGGATATAATGGGCCCCTGCAGTCCAGTGGAAATCAGGAGCAAATGCCATGAATGCTGTTGTCGAAATGATGCCGGAACCGATGCTGTTCACCGAGAACGCCGCAGCCAAAGTGCGGCAGTTGATCGAAGAGGAAGGCAACCCCGGGCTCAAGCTGCGGGTGTTTGTCACCGGTGGCGGCTGTTCCGGCTTCCAGTACGGATTCACCTTCGATGAAGCAGTGAACGAAGATGACACGTCGCTGCAAAAAGGCGGCGTCACGCTGCTGGTCGATCCGATGAGCCTGCAATACCTGACTGGCGCGGAAATCGACTATCAGGAAAATGTTGAGGGCGCGCAGTTCGTGATCAAGAATCCGAACGCCAGTTCCACCTGCGGCTGCGGTTCGTCGTTCTCGGCATAAACCTGAACTTCAGGCGGTAAATCAAACGGGGGGCTGATGCCCCCGTTTTGTTTTTCAGCAATAAATCATTGTAATGCGCAATGACCGGTCAGGCCGGGTAAATCGCCCCCAGCACGCGCAGGCCCCGTGCTCCTGTGACCTGGGGCAGATTGCCGGGCTTCCCGTCCACGGCACGTTGTGCCAGCCATGCAAACGCCGCAGCTTCAACGGATTCGGCGGTGATGCCCAGTTCGTCGGTAACGGCAAGGCGTTTCCCCGGCAGCAGCGCGGCAAGACGTGCGCGCAGCGTGTTGTTGCGGGCACCGCCGCCACACAGATAAACCTCGCGCGCATCTGCGCAATGCGCAAGCAGCGCGCGGGCGATGGTCGTTGCCGTCAGGTCACACAGCGTGGCCTGCACATCCACAGGACGTTCGTTGCCAGCCAGCGCGTTTTTTAGATTTTGTAAATTGAACAGGTCACGCCCGGTGCTTTTCGGCGGCGAGCGTTCGAAAAATTCATGCGCCAGCAGTCGTTCCAGCAACTCCGGCAGCGCTGAACCCCGTGCCGCCCAGGCGCCGCCGGCGTCATAGGCGACGCCCTGGTGCGCCATGATCCAGCCATCCATCAGTACGTTGCCGGGGCCGCAATCGAAGCCGATGACGTCGCCCTGCACCGGAAGACGGGTGATATTGGCAATGCCGCCGATATTGACCACCGCACGCGACAGTTGCGGATGTGCGAACACCGCACGATGAAAAGCCGGCACCAACGGGGCACCTTCGCCGCCAGCAGCAATGTCACGGCTGCGGAAATCGCAGACCACGCGGATGCCGGTGAGTTCGGCAAGCAGTGCGGCGTTGACCAGTTGTATGGTGTAGCCGGACTCCGGGCGATGGCGCACGGTCTGGCCGTGGCAGCCGATGGCAGTGATTTGATCGACCGTTGTGTGCGTCTGTGTCAGCAGCGTACGCACCACCGCGGCATAACCCAGAGCCAGTGCGTTTGCCGCCAGCGCGGCGCGATGCAGTTCATCGGGGCCCGGCTCGTTCAGCGCGAGCAGGCCTGTGCGTAATTGCGGCGAAAACGGCTGGTGGCTGTGGTGCAGCAGCGCGGGCGCGCCGTTGAGATCAATCAGCACGGCGTCGATGCCGTCCATGCTGGTGCCGGACATCAACCCGATATACAGACCGGGCATCGCGGCTGTGCTTTAGCGGGCGGCCGGGATTTGCCGCAGTAACGCGAGGCGTTCGCCCATCGGACGCGTAACTTCGTCGAACGCGTTGCGGTACTGCGGTGCCAGCGGCGGCGCCGGCGGCATCGCGACGCGCAACGGATCCTGGTGGGCATTGTTGATGCGGAATTCGTAATGCAGATGGGGTCCGGTGGCGAGCCCGGTGCTGCCGACATAACCGATGATGTCGCCCTGGCTCACACGTTTGCCGCGTTGCATGCCCGGCGCGAAACCCGACAGGTGGCCGTACCAGGTGGTGAATTTTGATTGATGCCGCAATACCACCAGGTTGCCGTAACCGCCCTGGCGTCCGGCGAATTCAACGATGCCGCCGCTGGTGGCTTTGACCCGTGTGCCGGTGGGTGCCGCGTAATCGACACCGGTATGCGCGCGCCAGGTTTTCAGCACCGGGTGGAAGCGCGCTCGCGTGAAGCCCGAACTGATGCGCGAGAATTCCAGCGGCGAACGGAGGAAGGCCTTGCGGATGTTTTTGCCGTCCAGAGTGTAATAACCGCCCTCGCCTTCGGGGTTCTGGAACCATACGGCATGGAAGGTTTTGCCCTGATTGGTGAATTCCGCCGCCAGCAGGCGGTTGGTTTTCACCGGCTCACCCTGGTGATACTGCACTTCGTAAATGGCGGAGAAACGGTCGCCGCGGCGCAGGTCGCGATGGAAATCGATGTCGGTGGAGAAGATGTCAGCGATCTGCACGGCGACCGCGTCGGACATGCCGGCAGCGTCGGTTGCGGCAAACAGCGAGGACACGATTTCGCCGGAGCGCATGTGGATCTGGGTCTCGACCTCGGCGGGGCCTTCCCAGACCTGCAGCACATCGTTGCCGGCCTGGTCGATTTTCAGCAATTGCGCGCCATTCAGATAACGCAGCGCCAGCAGCCGGCCGTCGGCACTGGTCTGGGCACGCACCGTGCGGCCCGGGATCAGCCGGTACAGCGCACGTGCCTGGCGCGTATGTTGCAGCAGGAGTGCCGAACCCGCCTCGTCGATCTGCAGGCGCTGCAATATGGAGGCGATGGTGTCACCGCGCTCGATGCGCGTCTCGCGCCAGTAGGTTTCGCCCGAGGTGTCGGTCACGGGCAGCGCCGGCAGCACCAGCTCCTCGACCACATTCTCGCGCGCCACGGTGTCGGTCACGGTGTCGGGGGCAATGCCGAAAGCCGCCATCACGCCGACAAACGGCAGCACCAGCGCGAGCAGCACGCGACGTGCCGCGCTGCCGCGGAGCCAGTCTGAAAGTTTTTGCGCTAGAATCGCGAATCGCACGGACAATGACAAAATGCGCTTCCCTTATGATTTGCAAGCATTTTTCAGCCCGCAGCTTAGCAGAATATCGATAGCGGGAAAACCCGTTTTTTGCACTCTGAAATACCACACTGAATGACCAACAACGTGACCAGCATCGATCACCAGATCGAGATCATCCGCCGCGGTTGCAACGAACTGCTGCGCGAGCCGGAATTGCGTGAAAAACTCGCCGCTGGCCGGCCGTTGCGCATCAAGGCCGGTTTTGATCCGACGGCACCGGACCTGCATCTCGGCCATACCGTACTGATTAACAAGCTGCGCCAGTTCCAGGAACTCGGCCACGATGTGTTGTTCCTGATCGGCGATTTCACCGGCATGATCGGCGATCCGACCGGCAAAAATGCGACCCGCCCGCCGCTGACGCGCGAGGAAGTCACGCGCAACGCCAAGACCTATACCGAGCAGGTGTTTCGCATCCTCGACCGTGAACGCACCGAGGTGGTGTTCAACTCGACGTGGATGGACCGCATGAGCGCGGTCGACATGATCAAACTGGCCGCTTCGCACACTGTCGCGCGCATGCTCGAGCGCGATGATTTCTCCAAGCGTTATCGCGGCAACCAGCCAATCGCCATTCACGAATTCCTCTACCCGCTGGTGCAGGGTTACGATTCGGTGGCGCTGCAGGCTGATGTCGAACTCGGCGGCACCGACCAGAAATTTAACCTGCTGATGGGGCGTGAGCTGCAGAAACACCACGGCCAGGCGCCGCAGTGCATCCTGACCATGCCGCTGCTTGAGGGGCTGGACGGCGTCAACAAGATGTCGAAATCGCTGGGTAATTACGTCGGCATCCAGGAAGCGCCCAACGAGATATTCGGCAAGCTGATGTCGGTGTCTGATGAACTGATGTGGCGTTACCTCGAACTGCTGTCATTCGAGCCGCTGAAGACCATCCAGCAGTGGCGAGCGGAAGTTTCCGCCGGCCGCAATCCGCGTGACATCAAAGTGGCCCTGGCGCAGGAAATCGTCAATCGTTTCCACGGGGCTGATGCCGCGCGGAACGCGCTGGCCGATTTCGAGTCCCGCTTTAAACAGCATGAAATTCCCGATGACATTGCCGAAGTGCGACTTGAAGGCGAAGCGGACGGTCTGGCGATTGCCGCGGTGCTGAAGCAGGCGGGTCTGACACCGAGCACCTCGGATGCGCTGCGCATGCTGGCACAGGGCGGTGTCAAAATGGACGGTGCAAAAATCAGCGACAAGTCGCTGAAAATCGCGCGCGGTGCGAGCGTGGTGCTGCAGGTCGGCAAGCGTAAATTCGCCCGCGTCACCGTCAATTAAATTATCAATAAAAACAAATAGTTACAATATTTCCTGCGTTGTGTTGCGGTAACGTTGCATGAATGCGGTGTCGATATAATTTTTCCACCACCACACCCAGCCGCCGCCGAATGCAAACGGCCCGTACGACGCCACGGCATAACGATCACCGGTGCTGATCAGCGCCAGCGCCCTGCGCTGCGGTTGATACTCCAGCAGCGGCTCGCCGCGCAGTGCACGGCGCAGATTTTCCGTGAGCGGTGGCCCCTGGCGCACGGCGTAGACACCGGATTTCGGCCGTGGCGTTGACTGCATGGCCGCGATGTCGCCGGTGGCGAATGCAAAGCCGTGCGACGGCGATTGCAGATGCCTGTTGACGGCAATGAAGCCGCCGTCATCGGTCTGCAGCCCGCTGGCACGCGGCCATGCCGGTGCCGCGGCACCGGTGACCCAGATCACGTGGTCGGCGGGTAACCGTTCGCCGCTGCCCAGGACCAGGCCTTCAGTGCTTGCGGCCCGCACCGGCGCATCGAGGCGCAGCGTAATGCCGCGTTTGCGCAACACCGCGCTGAAACTGCGCTGCACTCCTGCGGGATGTGCGGGAAGCAGCGTCGGGCCGTCGCTGATGATGGTGAACTGCGCGCGGCCGTTGTCGTTGTGGATGCAGTGGTGCATGGCCAATGCCAGTTCGACACCGCCGGCGCCGGCGCCGACGATGGCGATGCGCAAACCGGTGGTTGCTGTGCGCGCGGCGGTGCGCAGTGTCGTCCAATGGTCGAGGAATACGGACACGGGTTTTATTGGCATGCCGTGCTCTGCCGCGCCGGGAATGCCGGCGGTGACCGGCGTTGATCCGCTGTCAACGGCAACCACGTCGAAGACGTACTCCGCGCCGTCGGTGCAGCGGCCGACGCGGCGCTGCAGATCGAGCCCGGTGATTGTGCCGGCAACACGCCGGACACCGGCGCCACGGCACAGCATTTCCAGATCGATATGGCAGTCTTCGAAACGGTAATGCCCGGCGATATGGCCGGGCAGCATGCCCGAGTAGGGGGTATGCCGGTCCGGACTGACCAGAGTTACCGCGACGCCGGGTTCCGGGGCAAGTCCGAAGCGGCGGATGACCTCGACATGGCTGTGGCCGCCGCCGATCAGCAGCAAGCGCTTGGGCATTGCCGCCGGCTTATTGCGTTTTCCACACTTCCTTCAGGCGCGCCGCGCGGCCGCAACTGGTCTTGTAGTAGGTGTAACGCACCGGATTCTTCTTGTAATAATCCTGATGGTATTCCTCGGCCGCATAAAACTCCGCCGACTTGGTGATCAGCGTCTTGATGTCACCGGTGAAGGGCTTGTCTTTCGCCAGTTTGGCCTTCGACGCTTCGGCTGCTTTGCGCTGATCTTCATTGTGATAAAAAATTTCGCTGCGGTACTGTGAGCCGTGATCGCAGAACTGGCCGTTGGCCTGAGTCGGATCGATGTTGCGCCAGAAGGTGTCGAGCAGTTGTGCGTAGCTGACTTTCGCCGGATCGTAGGCCACCTGCACCACTTCATTGTGGCCGGTGTTGCCTGCCGAAACCTGCGGATAAGTCGGGTTTTTGCTGTGCCCGCCCATATACCCCGAAGTGGTCGAGATCACACCGGGCACCTTGTCGAACGCCTCCTCGACACACCAGAAACAGCCGGCGCCGAAGGTGGCCACTGTCGTTGTCGGAGCAACCGCTGGCCTGGCGGGCTGGGACTGCGCCAGTACCGGTGTGAGCAGCGCGCCAAGCAGGGCGAGCCGCCAGAAAATACCTTTGAAAATCATGTACATCATTTGTGTCTCCCGGTTAAAACCAGTATATCGGATAATCGCAGTCCCGATCCCGGACCGACGGGTGGTTGACTATTAGTGGAGAAAACATGCGGCGCATTACACTCACGCAGTATCTGGTTGAACAACAGCGGGAAAAAGGCGTTGTTTCCGCGGAACTGCGCTTGCTGGTTGAAGTTGTCGCGCGTGCCTGCAAATCGATCAGCAACGCCGTCAGCAAGGGCGCGCTGACGGGAGTCCTTGGCAGTGCCGGCACCGACAACGTGCAAGGCGAAGCACAGAAAAAACTCGATGTGATTTCCAATGAAGTGCTGCTGGAGGCCAACGAGTGGGGCGGCCACCTTGCCGCAATGGCTTCGGAGGAAATGGCGCATCCGCACCAGATCCCCAACCGCTATCCGCGAGGTGAATACCTGCTGCTGATGGATCCGCTCGATGGTTCGTCAAACATCGATGTTAACGTTTCGATCGGCACCATTTTTTCGGTGCTGCGCTGCCCCGAAGGCTGCGAGCCCGACGAGCAGGCATTCCTGCAGCCCGGTTCGCGGCAGGTTGCCGCGGGTTTTGCGGTATACGGCCCGTCCGCCATGCTGGTGCTGACGGTGGGCAACGGTGTCGCCGGCTTCACGCTGGACCGCGAGCTCGGCAGTTGGGTGTTGACCCAGCCGAAAATCGAGATCCCCGCCGATACTGCCGAATTCGCGATCAACATGTCGAACATGCGCAATTGGGACGCCCCGGTGAAGCGTTATATCGACGAATGCCTTGCCGGCAAGACGGGCCCCCTGGGCAAGGACTTCAACATGCGCTGGGTGGCCTCGATGGTCGCCGATGTTTATCGCATCCTGTCGCGCGGCGGCATTTTCATGTATCCGCAGGATGCCAAACACAAGGAAGGCCGGCTGCGGCTGATGTATGAAGCCAACCCGATGGCGTTCATTGTCGAGCAGGCGGGCGGTGCTGCGACCAACGGCCAGGAACGCATCCTGGATGTCCAGCCGACCCGGCTGCACCAGCGGGTCGGCGTGATCCTCGGTTCACGCAACGAAGTCGAGCGCGTAACCGGCTATCACCGCAAGGCGTGAGCGGCCCGCGCGTTGCTGTCAGGAAACGGCGCTGCAAACGACTGATCCCTGCGTGTTGACCCAGTAGAAGGAGGCATCCATGGCGGCTACCGGTGAAAATGCAGGCGCACACGAAATCGCCACCGTGGGTGGCGGCTGTTTCTGGTGTATCGAGGCGGTGTTCGACGGACTGCAGGGTGTCATTTCCGTCGAGTCCGGTTACAGCGGCGGACAGCTGCAGAACCCGACTTACGAAGACATCTGCGGCGGTGATACCGGACATGCCGAGGTCATCCGCGTGACTTTTGATCCCGCCGTGGTGACGTATGGTGAGGTCCTCGACATCTTTTTCGCGATACACGATCCGACCATGCTGAATGCGCAGGGTAACGACATCGGCACCCAGTACCGCTCGGTGATTTATTTTCATGCGCCACAGCAGAAAACTGTCGCTGAAGCGGCGATCCGGGCGCTGACCGAAGCGCGGGCGTTCAGCCGGCCGATCGTGACTGAAGTATCCCCGGCGCCGAAGTTCTATGTCGCCGAGCCCTATCACCAGGAATATTTCGAGCGCAATCCACGCCAGCCGTACTGCAAGTACGTGGTGTCACCCAAAGTCGCCAAATTCCGCAAACAGTTTGCGGCACGTTTGAAAAAATAACCGGTGGTGGTAGCCGCACACGCAAGCGTGCGATTGTTCACGATTCCGCGGCGTACTGGCGCTGTCGCGTTGCGGCGATGATGGCCTGCGCCAGTTTGATCAGCGTCAGCGGTGCCGAACCTTCAGCCTTGTTATTGGCGATCACTGTGCACTCATGGCCCGCTGCCAGTGTGGCGGTGCACAGCCGGGCGATGGATTCACGCGTTGCGCTGTCTTCGTCGATCAGGCGATCAAACGGCGTAAACCGCGCTTTGGCTTCCTCGTAGCTGTAACCCGCGCGCAGATTCCAGCGCACGATCAGCGGTCCCGGACCGAAACCCGACATCGCCGCCGCCTGCGTGGCGACCGGCGGCATCCGCGGGTGCACGCCCAGGCAATAACGCGCGCCGACTTCTTTCAGTGACGCAAAAAACCGCCGCGTGATGACCCGGTCGTCGCGCATCTCGACGGCATACAGCGGCCCCTGCGGCAGCCGGCCGAGGAATTCCTGCAGTTGCGCGATGAAGCGCTCCGGCGCCCGCGTCAGCGTGCGGCCCAGCGGCGGAAACTGGAACAGCAGCGGTCCTGCATTTGCGCCCAGGCCCTCGCCTGCGGGGCCGACAAACTGCTCGGTGGCATACGCGGTGTCGAGGAACAAGGGGTTGTTTTTGCCTCTGCCGCCGTCCTCGCCGTGGATCCACGGGCTGGTCAGCAAATGGGGTGCTTTGACGAGAAAACGAAAGCTGACGGGAACCTGACGGGCGTAGATCTCGTACTGGCGCGCTGACAATGGCGCATAAAACGACCGGTCGACGCCGACCGTGCCGAACAGCGGATGTTGCGCGTACGCGGGGAGTCCGTAGCGCGACAGGTCACCCGGTGTCACCGCGTCCGCCCACACCATGTCGCGCCAGCCGGGGAAATGCCATGACGACGTACCCAGCCGGATTCCCGGCGGCAACTGCCGCGCCAGGTCGCGCACCTCCGGGGTCACCGCGGCTGCAGCGATGGCCGGGTGTGCTGCGCCGGTGCGTGCTTCGCCCTCGAACAGGGAGAGTTGTCTGGCCACGGTTAAGCTGTGTCTACCCGGAGAAACTGCGCCATGACGTCACCGTGCGGCGACGCCATACTGCCCGTGCATGATTGCGGATGTTGCAGATACACAATTCAAGTTCCCCGTTTAGGTCATTGATTTGTTTCTGCTCTTGCGCCGCGGGCAGGGTCCCGGATACGGCGGGCGAGGGAGGCTCTATTGTGCGGCGAGTCGGCCCGAGATACAAACGGCGCGATTCCGGCGGGGTACCCGACTGCAGATGCCGGTTGCCGCGCATGCTGTACTCTCTTATTTTCCCTCTGGCAAACATTGACAAAGGCGTTTTCCCTCGGCATCCTCTCGTCACCGTGCGCTATCACGGCAAACCAGACTAACCTGACCAACTGATCCAATCCGGACCTACACGGGAGACCACTCAATGGCTGCAAAGAAAAAAGCTACCAAGAAACCCGCTGCAAAGAAAAAGAAAGCCGCAGCGAAGCGCAAGCCCAATGCGGCATTCATGAAACCGATGCAGCCAAGCGCAGCGCTCGGTGCGGTAATCGGCAACGGCATGATGCCGCGTACCGAAGTCACCAAGAAAATCTGGATGTACATCAAGAAGCACAGCCTGCAAGACAGCAAGAACCGTCGCAACATCAATGCCGACGAGAAACTGAAAGAAGTTTTCGGTGGCAAGAAACAGGTGTCGATGTTTGAAATGACCAAACTGGTCAACAAGCACCTGAAATAATCTGCCTTTACGGCAGGACTGTAACGGGGCGCTGCGGCGCCCCGTTTGTTTTGCGGTACGCCCCCCGCTTTCACCTCTAGCGCCTGCTGACGTAGGTTCCGCCGAGCAGCAGCACCGCAGCCATCGCCCAGAACACCGGCGTCATGCCCAGCGTGGCGCCGAGGACGCCAAAGAGCAGGGGAATCCCGACCTGTGTCAGGTTGAGCAGGAAGGTGCGCACACCCACCACTTCGCCACCACGCCCCGGCGGCGCGGCGTTATACAGCAGCGCCATGATCATCGGCTGCGTGCCGCCGATGGCCAGTCCGAGCGCGAAGGCCACCGCCATCAGCAGCGGCACCTGCTCAATCAGCGGGAACACGGCCATGGCTGCGCCGGTGGCGAACATGCCGCCAATCACCAGCGGCCATTCGCGCACCCGGTGCGCGAGCAGCGGCAGCAATACACGAACCAGGAAAATCGCGCCGCCGAAGGCGCCGAGGATCAACCCGATGGTGGATGCCGACAGTCCGAGGCCGGTGCCGTGAATCGGCGTGACAAAGGTGAACAGATCCCAGGCCATGGACAAGGTCGCGCTGGCAATGAAGGCGCGGCGCAGGCCGGGCATGCGGAACAGATCGCTGGCCCGCTTGCGCGCGGCATCGTGGGCGGGAGGCGCATGCGCGGGCAGCGTGATCGGCCGGGTCAGCAGCAGCGCGATTGCGGCCACCACGCTGGTACCCAGGAGCAGGAAGGTCAGCCGGTGGCCGATCAGGTCGATGGCAAAACCGGAAATCATCGGGCCGAGAAAACCCGAGGTCGAAAATGCCAGCGCGAGCAGACTGAAATTGCGTGAGCGCTGCTCCGGCGTGCCGAGCAGACCGATGGCGTGGTTGACGCAGATATGCACCAGCATGAATCCGCTGCCGGTGATTGCGCTGACGAGGAACAGGGTTTCGATGCGCGGTATGGCCACCGCCAGCAGCAGCGCGCCGAGCACGGCGCCGGCGCCGATGAACAGCGGCGTGCGCACGCCGATGCGGTCGATGGTGCGTCCCCAGCCCACGGAAAACACCAGAGGCACCGCGGCGAGCAATGAAATGAGCAGGCCTACCGTGAGCGCCGACGCCTGCAGGTGCAGCGCAAACAGCGACAGTGTGACGCGGCAACCGGCAAACGCCAGATGCAGCAGGATGGTCAGCAGCAGTATGAGGGGGATGCTCACGGCACGGTTTGCAGCGACGGCCGTGGCTGCCACGACACCAGAGCCACGCCGAGGCAGGTGATGACGATGCCGGCCAGCGAAATGGCCGTCGGCACCACGCCGAACAGGAGCAGCTCCAGCGCCACCGCAAAAATTGGCGTCAGGTAAATCAGGCTGGTGACCCGCGTCGCCTGGCCGCGTCGCATCAGCGTATGCAGCGCGTTGACGGCGAGTATCGACGCGCCGATCACCAGAAACGCGATGACAGCGGCCAGCGTCCAGGACCAGCGCACCACTGCGCCCTCGACCCACCACGCCAGCGGCGCCAGCACCACGATGTTGCCGGCGAACTGGATCAATGCCGCTGCCCGCAGATCGACTGCCGGGCAGTACACGCGCTGGTACAGCGTGCCGGCGGTAACGCCGATCAGCGAAACGGTCACCGCGATCAGTGCTCCCAGCGTGGCCTCACGCACATCGATCTTGTGCCAGACGATGAGCGTCACGCCGGCCAGTCCGATGGCGATGCCCAGCCATTGCCGCTGACCCAGGCGCTCGCCCATCCAGCGCCCGGCGATCATGGCAGTCAGCAGCGGCTGAATCGACAGCAGCACAGCAGTGATGCCCGCCGACATGCCAAGGTACTGCGTGTAATGGCTGCCGCCGAGGTGCACGGTGTGCATCAGCAGCCCGGCGATGAGGATGTGGCCGAATTCGCTGCGGCGCTCCGGCCAGCGCGGTTTGCAGATCAATACAATCGGGATCAGGCACAGGATGCCGAAGGCGAAACGCAATGCCAGAAAAGTAAAGGGGGCTGCGTGCTGCAGGCCGATTTTGGTGGCAATGAAGCCTGAACCCCAGATCGAGACGAAATACCAGGCCAGCAGGGATTCGTAATTTCGGGTGGAAAGCGGGTAACCCAAGATGGCGGGAGGGCAGGGGCGGAAAGGCGACGAGTATAACGCGGTGTGCATGCGGTCATCTGCCGAAACCGGAACAAACATCGTAAACTGGGGTTACGGAGGTATCACATGACTTGGAAAATCGTATCCTTTGCGCCGCGCCTGTTACTGCTGCTGACGGTGCTGGCGTTGCTCCCCGGCTGCTCGACGCTGAATGTGGTGTCCGACGGCGCCGACCCGCAGCTGATGTTACGCGGCAACGATCCGGTGGCGTATCACACGCTGGGTAAAGCCGTGGCCGGCGATCCGCAGATCAAGGCGCAGCACGAAGGAGCCACTTATCGCTTCACCAACGCGGCGCATCGCGACCTGTTTCTTGCCGCTCCGCAGCGTTATGTGCCGGCTTATGGTGGTTTTTGCGCCAGCGGCGCGCCGTATGCATTGAAGGCCAACATCGGCGCCAACACCTTCAAAATCGTTGACGGCCGGCTCTACCTGTTCGGTGGTGAGCGGTCACGTCGGCACTGGGAAATGGACCAACGGGAGAATATTGCATTGGGCGACCGCTATTGGGAACAGGAGACGAGAGACCGCCCGTTCCGGCCGCAGAACTGGTATCGCTATACCTTCCGCGTACCGCACTATAAAACCGATGCCGAACTCGAGACCGAGTGGCAACGGCGTTATGGCAAGCCGGATGCTGCCCCGGCTAAGGCGCCAGCCGGCTGACGGTCCAGCGTTCGCCGGCGCGCGAATACAGCAGCCGGTCGTGCAGCCGGTTGCGCCGGCCCTGCCAGAATTCCACCATGGCCGGCTGCAAAACATAACCGCCCCAGTGCGCGGGGCGGGCGGGTTGATCGCCCTGATTTTTTGCCACTTCGGCAAAGCGGATTTCAAGCGCAGCGCGATTGGCGACCACCGTGCTTTGCGGTGATGCAATGGCGGCATGGCGGCTGCCGAGCGGGCGGCTGGAAAAATAGTCGTCGGACTCCACGGCGCTGGTTTTTGTAACCGCGCCTTCGATGCGCACTTCACGCTCGAGTTCGATCCAGTGGAACACCAGCACGGCGCGCGGATTGGCGGCGAGCTCGTGGCCCTTGCGACTCTGGTAGTTGGTGTAAAACACAAAGCCATGCTGATCCGCGCCCTTCAGCAGCACGATGCGCGCACCCGGAGCGCCGTCGGCGGCCACGGTGGCGAGTGTCATTGCGTTCGGCGTCGGCAGTTCGGCGTGTACCGCCTCGTCGAACCAGCGCTGGAATTGCGTCAAGGGATCAGCGGCGGCATCAGCCTCATCGAGGCTGGCGCGCATGTATTCGTTGCGCATTGCGGCTAAACTCAAGGAAGCTCCCGGAAGGATGATTGACACTGATTTTACCGCTCAGTTTACCGCTCAGGCAGGGGAATGAATTCGGTTTCGCCGGGGACACCGGGGAAACGCTGCTCGCGCCAGCGGTTGCGTGCGTCCTCGATCAGTTCCTTGCTGCTGGCGACAAAATTCCAGTGAATGAAGCGGTCGCCGTCCATAGCCGCACCGCCGAAAGCCATGATGCGTGCGGCGGAAGCTGTGGTGACCGGGATCGGCACGCCGGGTTCAAATACCGCAACCGTTTGTGGTGCTACCGTTGTACCTGCGACGGCAACTTCACCGTCGACCACGTAAATCGCACGCTCGGCGTGTTCGGCCGGCAGCGCAAACTGCGCTGCACCACTGGTGGTGATGGCGGCATAGAACATCGGCGAAAAAGTTTTCACCGGCGCCTGCAATCCCCAGCCCGAACCGGCGATCAGGCGCAGTTCTGCATTTGGCCATTGTCTGACCGGCAACGTGGCGGCAGGATGGTGCACAAATGCCGGATCGGTGTTTTCATCGACTTTGGGCAGTGCAATCCAGGTCTGGATGCCATGCAGGCCGCGTACCTGATTGCGTTCGTCATCGGGGCTGCGCTCGGAATGTACGATGCCATGGCCGGCGGTCATCCAGTTGACGTCGCCGGGGGTGATGCGTTGTTCATAACCGAGGCTGTCGCGATGCATGATCGCGCCCTCGAACAGATAGGTCACCGTCGCCAGGCCGATGTGCGGGTGCGGCCGCACGTCGACGGCACGGCCGGGTTCGAAAGCTACCGGACCCATGTGATCGAAAAAAATGAACGGGCCGATCATCTTGCGCGTAGCCGCGGGCAGCAGGCGCCGCACCACAAAACCTTCGCCGAGGTCCTTGGTATGCGCTTTTAATGTCTGACTGATCATGGTTGTGGTTTGGCTGCGGGTTTTTCAGCCGTTTTTTCAGTACTACGGCGGAAACCTGCGCTGTCATCCCCGGCGACGAGGGTCAGGGTATTGCCTTCAATGCGGAAAGACGGCTGCGCCTGCAGCAGTTTGAAATAACGGTTCTCGAAACTGCCAAGAGGCTCCAGGCAGGCGCGGCGCGTGCTTGCCATTGGGCCCACGAGCATTTTTCCGTCGACGGCATTCGCCGCACCGACACCGGAGTTGCAGCCGCTGAACGCCGATATGCGCCCGTCGCGGAACTGCAGTGTCGCCCGTGCAGTGCCGGGCATGTGGTTGATATCAATAAAACTGGCCATGGTTATTTCCCATTGGCCTTCCGGCAGCGTAGCCGGCGTAATCAAAGTTGCGCAGGACGCGCCGGCGATGGAGACGGCAGCGCACACCAGTTTCAGGCTGAGGGCTGGTGACATGGCTTCAGGTGACAGTGCAGAAGAGGTTTGATTATAGACCGCGCTGATGTTGTGGAATGAACGTTATCACGCACTGCGTTCACGCAGGAATTCACCGAGAATGCGCGCGGTATGCGAACGCGCGGATTTTTTGCCGATCTGCGCCGCCGGCCCTTCGGCAACGATACGACCGCCGCCGTCGCCGCCTTCGGGTCCGAGGTCAATGATCCAGTCGGCTTCGGCCATGACGTCGAGGTTGTGCTCGATCACCACCACTGAATTGCCGGCGTCGACCAGCCGGTGCAGCACATGGATCAGTTTCTCGACATCGGCCATGTGCAGGCCGACGGTCGGTTCGTCGAGCACATACAGAGTGTTTTTCTGTGCGCCGGAAAAACCGGGCAGACCACCGCCCGCCCTCCTCCCTGACCCTGCTCCCAGGGGGAGAAGGGAAACATCTGCCTCCCCTCTCCCTTGGGGAGGGGGGGCGGTGGTGAGGGATTGACGCACCTTGGCCAGTTCGGTGACCAGCTTGATGCGCTGTGCTTCGCCACCCGAGAGTGTCGGACTCTGCTGGCCCAGCGTCAGGTAACCGAGGCCGACGTCCTGCAGCAGACGCAGCGTGTGATGGATCGCGGGATGCGCGGCGAAAAACCCGACGGCATCATCGATGCTCAGTGCCAGCACATCGCCGATGGATTTTTCCTTGAAGCGCACCGCCAGGGTTTCAGTATCAAAGCGTGCGCCGCCGCAGACATCGCAGAGCACCTTCACGTCGGGCAGGAAACTCATTTCGATTTTCTGCACGCCCTGGCCTTCGCAGGCTTCGCAGCGGCCGCCCTTGGTGTTGAATGAGAAGCGGCTCGCGGTGTAACCGCGCATGCGCGCTTCCGGCGTTTCTGCATACAGGCGACGGATGGTGTCCCAGAAGCCGACATAGGTGGCAGGGCATGAACGCGGCGTTTTGCCGATGGGCGTCTGGTCGACCTCCAGCACACGACCGACAGCTTCCCAGCCTGTAATAGAAATACAACCTATTGTTTTTATTGATGAATTTGACTTGTTATTGACCAGGCGTGCGAGATTGGCATGCAACACATCACGCGCCAGCGTCGATTTGCCCGAGCCAGACACGCCCGTGATCACCGTCAATCGACCCAGCGGTACGCGTGCGGTGACGCGCTGCAGGTTATGCAACTGTGCTTCGCGCACAAACAGCGACGGTGTGTTGCTGTCGACGCGCCGCGGCGGATGCAGCGGATGTTGCAAGGGTTTCGCCAGCAGGCGTCCGGTCACCGATTGCGGATTACGCCGCAGTTCGGCGGCAGTGCCTGCGGCCACGACATGGCCGCCAAGGCGCCCCGCACCGGGGCCGAGATCAATCACGTGGTCAGCGCGACGGATGGTGTCTTCATCGTGTTCGACGACAATCAGGGTATTACCTTTTGCCTGCAGTTTTGCCAGCGTGTCGAGCAAAATGCGATTGTCGCGCGGATGCAGACCGATGGTTGGTTCATCGAGTATGTAGGCGACGCCGCGCAAGTTCGATCCGAGTTGCGCCGCGAGCCGGATGCGCTGTGCTTCGCCACCGGACAAGGTCGGGGCTGCGCGGTCGAGTGCCAGATAACCCAGTCCGACTTCATCGAGAAAACTCAGCCGGCCGCGGATCTCCGTGACGATGTCGCGCGCAATCGCCGCTTCACGGCCGCTGAACGACACATCGGTGAATTCACGCGCGAGTTTCGCCACCGGCAGCGCGGCCAGCGCGGCAATCGAACGTTTGCGGTAGCGCACTGCCAGCGCGATTGGATTCAAGCGTTTGCCGTCGCAGGTCGGGCAGGGTTCGTCGACTTCCAGCCAGTTCAACCAGGAATCCAGCACATGTTCCTCGGTGCCGGTTTTTTCGCGTTCTTCATCCCAGTCAATTTTTTCCAGCGTCAGCCCGGTACCGAAACAGGACGGACACCAGCCGTGTTTGGAGTTGTACGAAAACAGCCGCGGATCGAGTTCGGGAAAACTCTTGTTGCAGGACGGGCAGGCGCGTTTTACCGAAAACACGGTTTCAGTCAGTTTGATGCGGCGCGCATCCTTTTTCGCCATTGCGTCGGCCAGTGTGTCGAGACCACCCAGCACCTGCACGATGCCTTTGCCGTGTTCGAGTGCAGCGGCCAGGCCGGCGCGCAATGCGGCTTCATTTTCCGGCGTGACGCGGATATCGGCGACCGGCAGCTCGATGCTGTGTTCCTTGAATCGTGCCAGTCGCGGCCACGGCGAGGTCGGGATGAATTCGCCGTCCACTCGCAGGTGGGTGTGGCCCTTGCCTGCGGCCCATTTCGCGAGGTCGGTGTAGTAGCCCTTGCGGTTGACCACCAGCGGCGCCAGCAGGCCGATGCGGTCGTTACGGTACTGCGTCATGATGCGCGCAGTGATCTGGTCGATGCTCTGCGGCTCGATTGCGACATCGCAGTCCGGACAGTACTGGGTGCCGAGCTTGACGTAGAGCAGGCGCAGGAAATGGTAAATCTCGGTGAGTGTGGCCACCGTGCTGCGTCGGCCGCCGCGGCTGGTGCGCTGTTCGATGGCGACGGTCGGCGGAATGCCGTAAATCGCATCGACGTCGGGGCGCGCCGCCGCCTGTACAAACTGGCGCGCGTAAGCGTTCAGCGATTCAAGATATCGTCGTTGTCCTTCGGCGAACACGATGTCGAAGGCCAACGTCGATTTGCCGCTGCCCGATACTCCGGTGACCACCGTGAATTTGCCGCGCGGGATATCGACACTGATGTTTTTCAGGTTGTGTTCACGGGCGTGGCTGACGCTGATGTTGTTGCCGTTGCGCGATGGCGTCGCGGGCAGCGGTTGCGGCACGACCGGCGCGCCCAGCGCAGCGGCGTAGTCACGCAGTGCCTTGCCGGTATGGGATGACGTATGTGCGGTCACGGTATCCGGCGTCCCCGTGCACATCAGTTCACCACCCGCATCGCCACCTTCGGGGCCGAGGTCGATGATCCAGTCTGCGGCGCGGATCACTTCGAGGTTGTGCTCAATGACAATCAGCGAATGCCCGGCGGCGATCAACTTGCGGAATGCACCCAGCAGTTTGCGCACATCGTCGAAATGCAGCCCGGTGGTTGGTTCATCAAACAGGAACAGCGTGCCTTTTTTCCCTACAGCATTGCGTCCGGCCTGCGCCGCTTCAGCGAGGAAGCCGGCGAGTTTCAAACGTTGTGCTTCGCCGCCCGAAAGGGTTGGTACCGGCTGGCCCAGCTTCAGGTAGTCGAGGCCGACATCGGTCAGCGGCTGCAGCACGCGCGCAATGTCCGGTGCGTGGTTGAAAAAATCCAGTGCGTCGGCGACGGTCAGCTCGAGTACATCGGCAATCGATTTGCCGTCGACGGTGATTTCCAGCACCTCGGCGCGGTAACGCCGGCCGTCGCAGTCCGGGCAGCGCAGATAGACGTCGGACAGGAACTGCATCTCCACGTGTTCGAAACCATTCCCGCTGCAGGTCGGGCAGCGTCCGGTGCCAGAATTAAAGCTGAAGGTGCCTGCGGTGTAGCCGCGCGACTGCGCCAGTGGCGCCGACGAGAAGCGGCTGCGGATGGCATCAAAGGCGCCGACGTAACTGGCCGGATTCGAGCGCGTGGTGCGGCCGATCGACGACTGGTCGACCATCACCACATCGCCGACGTGATCCGCGCCATAGAGCCCGTTGTGTTTACCCGGCGCTTCGGTCGGTTTGCCCAGCGCCTTGCGCAGCGCGGCGTACAACACATCCTGCACCAGTGTTGATTTGCCCGAGCCCGAGACACCGGTGATGCAGGTCAGCCGCCCCAGCGGGAAATCGACATCAACGTTTTTCAGATTGTGTTCGGTTACGCCGCGCAGCCGCAATTGCGGTGTGTTTTTGGTCGGCGTGCGGGCTGCCTCTGCACCCGCAGTACGCAATTCACCCGACAGATAACGGCCGGTGATTGAATCCTTGGTCGCCATGATCCGCGCCGGAGTGTCGAAGCCGACAATTTCGCCGCCGCGCGAGCCGGGGCCCGGGCCGATGTCGAGGATGCGGTCTGCCGCGAGCATCACCTGCGGATCGTGCTCCACCACCACCAGCGAATTGCCGGCGTTGCGCAGCTTGTGCATGACGCCGATGACGCGGCCCATGTCGCGCGGATGCAGGCCGATCGACGGCTCATCCAGCACAAATAGCGTGTTGACCAGCGAGGTGCCCAGAGCTGTCGTCAGGTTGATCCGTTGCACTTCGCCGCCGGACAGGGTGCGCGACTGGCGGTCCAGCGTCAGATAGCCGAGTCCGACCTGGTTCAGATATTCAAGCCGGGTACGGATTTCACCGACCAGCATGTCGGTGGCTTCATCCAGCGCTGCCGGCAGTTTCAAGTCAGCGAAAAACATTTTGGTGCGCTCCAGCGGCAGCAGCACCACGTCGTGCAATGTCAGGCCGGGCAGGGCAGTGAGTACTTCATCCGTGTAATTCACGCCCAGCGGTTTGTAGCGGGTGCGCTTATTTTTCCCGTCTTCCAGTGCGTGGCGGGCATTTTCTGCTGACCCGACCCGCCACAGCAGTGCATCGGTTTTCAACCGTGCGCCGCCGCAGGCCGTGCACTCGGTATAAGCGCGGTACTTCGACAGCAGCACGCGCACATGCATTTTGTACGACTTGGTTTCCAGCCATTTGAAAAAACGTCCGACGCCGTACCACACGCCGGGCCAGGATTTTTTCCAGCTCACCCATTCCGGTTCGCCGTCGAGCACCCAGCGTTTTTCCTTTGCCGACATTTCCCGCCACGGTGTGTCAACCGGGATGCCGCGCAGGCGCGCGTATTTCATCAGGTCGTCCTGGCATTCCTTGTTCGACGGCGTCTGCCAAGGGCGCACCGCGCCGTCGCGCAGTGATTTGGCTTCATCCGGAATCACCAGCCCGAAGTCGAGGCCGATGACCCGGCCGAAACCGCGGCAGGTATCGCAGGCGCCCAGCGGAGAGTTGAACGAAAACAGGCTGGGGTTCGGCTCGGCGTAAGAGATGTCGCATTCGGCACAGTGCAGATTTGACGAATACCGCCATACCGTGCCACTGCTGGCACCAGCGTTGTCTGTCGACAGCACATGTATGTTGACGCGACCCTGTCCGACTTTCAGTGCGGCTTCCAGCGCCTCAACCACGCGCGCGCGCTCCGCAGTGCCGGCGCGCAACCGGTCCTGCACCACTTCGAAATGATCTTTGCTTTCATCCAGGAAGCGTGTGTAACCCTGCGCGGTGAGCAGCGCCTTGACTTCGTCGGCTTTGAAATTCGCCGGCACCGGCACCGGGAAGGCGATTGCCAGCCGCGGATCGCCGGCATCTTTGGCGCGTGCCGTCATCGCATCAAATATCGTCTGCGGCGTATCGCGCACCACCTGCGCGCCGCAATTCCTGCAATGCAGATGCGCAGCGCGGGCAAACAACAGCTTCAGGTGATCGTTCAGTTCCGTCATCGTGCCCACGGTTGAGCGCGATGTGCGCACCGGATTGACCTGATCGATGGCAATGGCGGGCGGAATGCCCTCAATGCTGTCGACCTGTGGCCGGTCCTGGCGGTCGAGGAACTGGCGCGCGTACGGCGAAAAAGTCTCGACATAACGGCGCTGGCCCTCGGCGTACAGCGTATCGAATACCAGCGAGGATTTACCGCTGCCCGATACGCCGGTGACGACGATCAGTTCATTGAGCGGAATGTCCAGGGACAGGTTTTTCAGGTTGTTCTGGCGCGCGCCGCGGATGACGATGCGGTCGCTGCCAAGTTCGGGCGTATTCATGCGCGGGGAAGGGGCATCCAGAAGTTGTGGCGGGCGACGCGATTGCGGGCGATGCCCCGATTACGCCCGCAAAAAATCGAATTGCGATTGTAGCGGTTTTACCTGCGACTGAGACCGCCGGTGACCGTGCTCACGTGAGCTTCATTCCGGGATCCACGCTGAAGTCGAGCCCGGCGCCCGGACGTCGTACCAGCGTACCGCGCTGTCCGAGCAGTATTGCGGCAGCGTCATCCAGCTGGCCGATGCCGGAATAGCTGCCGCCGGATTCGACGAAGCGGCATGCCGCCTCGACTTTGGGTTTCATCGTGTTCGCAGCGAAGTCCAATCCCCGCAATTCTTCCACCGTGGTGTCGCGGATCATATTTGCATCCTTCCCGTGCCAGTTGCGGTAGACCGCATCGACATTGGTCAGCAACAGCAGGGCATCAGCGCCGATCTGGTGTGCAAGAAGCGCGGCAGAGAGGTCTTTGTCGATGACCGCCTCGACCCCGCTCACCACGCCCTCCGCGGATACCGTGACCGGAATGCCGCCACCCCCCGCGCAGATCACCAGCACCCCCGCCTTGAACAACAGTCGGATCGCCGGCAGCTCCAGGATGCGTAACGGTTCGGGGGAAGGCACCACGCGCCGCCATTTGGCGCCTTCAGCAGCAATTTTCCAGTCGTGGGCATCGGCGAGGCGCTCGGCATCCTGTTGCTCCAGCGGCGGGCCGATCATCTTGGCAGGATGGCGGAACGTGGCATCAAGGCGGTTGACTTCAACCTGCGTCAACAGCGTGACAATATGGCGCTTCGGCAGCAGGCTGCGCAGCTCGCGCTCGATCTGATAGCCGATCATGCCCTCGGTACCAGCCCCGAGCACGTCCAGCGGATAGGGTTCGATTCCCGCGTAGGCGTCGCCCTGCATCGCCAGCAGGCCCACCTGCGGACCGCTGCCGTGAGTGACAATGACCTCATGGGTGCGGGAGATTACCGCGATGGCCGCCGCGGCACGCGCGACGTTCCGTTTTTGCACGTCCGCGTCCAGTGATTCGCCGGGTCTGGCCAGTGCGCTGCCGCCGAGAGCAACGACGATTTTCATGATGACTCCTTCATTGGCAGGTCAGGCCGCCGCCCATACGGCAGACCCAGATGTTCACCAAGGATGATACGCAGGTCATCGCACCCGGGTTTGTTCTGTATCAAAATTCTTGTTCCGGTCGGGGCGTCGATCCGGGAAATTGCCGGGTTAAGATGCGGGTCGAGGGAGGAGCACACATGAAGGCGATGTTGTTAAAAGGTAAAAATCAGCCCCTTGTGCTGGACAATGTGCCCGATCCGGTGCCGGGTCCGGGCGAAGCCGTGGCCCGTGTTCTCGCCTGCGGGGCAGGACTCACGGTTCATCATGCCCGCGCCGGTCGTGTGCCCATCCAGTATCCGCGCATTCTCGGCCATGAAATCACTGCCGAGATTGTCGCCACCGGCGCCGGTGTGACCAGCCTCAAGTCCGGTGATGCTGTGACGGCGTATTTTTATCTGACCTGCGGCCATTGCTACTGGTGCCGTATCAACCGCGAAACCCTGTGCGACAACTTCGGCGGCTTTGTCGGACGCGAAATAGACGGTGGTTACGCCGAATACATCAAGCTGCCGGCGGCGAATTTCATCAAATTGCCCGAAGGCATGGACTGGAAAAAACATCCCGCCGAAATCGGTGTGATCTGCGATGCCATCGCCACGCCGCTCAAGGTCACGCGCAAGGCCCGGGTCACGCCCTCGGATACCGTCGCGGTGATCGGCGCCGGCGGCGGGCTGGGCGTGCACATGCTGATGGTGTCGCGCTGGGCACATGCGCGCAAAGTGATTGCCGTGGATACCCGGGCGGCGAAGTTCGAAACCTGCCTCAAGGCGGGCGCCGATGCCGCCATCGATGCCACTGACGGCAAAGTCAGCCAGCAATTGCAGGAAATGACCGCCGGTCGCGGCGTTGACGTCGTATTCGATTTCATTTGCAGCAAACAATCGATTGAATCTGCCATTGGCGGGCTCAACAAGGGCGGCCGGCTGGTGCTGTTGGCGGGCAACGGTGAGCGTTTTGATGCCGACGGGCCTGCGATCATGCGCAAGGAAATCGAAGTCATGGGCAGCCGTTATGCGACCAAGCAGGAAGTCATGGAGTCGCTGGAACTGGTGGCACGCGGAGACCTGTGGCCGCTGGTGACTGAGAAAGTGCCGCTGGCTGAAGCCGAAGCTGTTCACCAGCGGTTGGAAAATGGATCGATCGCCGGGCGGGCGGCACTGCTGATGCAGTGACAATGATTGAGTCGGCCGTGCGCGCAGCGCCCACCATATGCACTGCGCACACCTTGCAGTGCGCAGCGGGGCTATAATTTCGCGGCAAAAATGCGGCGCCTTGCGCCGCTTTGCGTTTCCAGCCGTGGTTCATGCATGCGGATCTCAGACATCCGCCGTCCGGTTGTGACTCACCCGTATTCGAAGAAAGGTTCTGCCATGTCATCCATCCGTTGTGCGCTGCCCGTGTTATTGCTGGGCGCGACACTGTCCTGCAATGTCATGGCCCAGGGCTATCCCGACAAGGCCGTGCGCGTCATCGTGCCCTTCCCCGCCGGCGGCGCTGCCGACATCGTCGCGCGCCATTTCACCACCCGGCTGTCGCCCCTGATCGGGCAGCAGATCATTGTCGACAACCGCGGTGGCGCGGGCGGCATCATCGGCGGTGAAATTGCGGCGCGCCTCCCTGCCGACGGTTACAGCCTGCTGTTTGCCTCGTCGAGCGTGCTGTCGATCAATCCGCACTTGGGCGCCAAGGCACCATATGACGTGCTGAAAAGTTTCACGCCCATCGTCAAGATCGGTGATGCACCGAACGTGCTGACCGTGCACCCCTCGGTGCCGGCAAAAACCGTGAAAGAACTGATCGTCATCGCCAAGGCCAAACCCGAAGCCCTGGCCTATGCTTCCAACGGCACTGGCACATTGAGTCACCTGACCGGCGAACTGTTCGCGCAGCGTGCCGGCGTCAAAATGCTGCACGTGCCGTATAAAGGCGGCGCGCCGGCGGTGATTGATACCGTTGCCGGCAATGTATCGGTGCTGTTCGCTGCATTTCCCACCGTCTCGGGGCAGGTACGTGCCGGTCGCCTGAAAGCGCTGGCAGTGACCAGTGCCAAACGTATTGCCGTTGCGCCGGAACTGCCGACCGTCGCCGAAGCTGCGCTGCCGGGATTCGAATCCAGCCAGTGGTGGGGGCTCTATGGCCCGGCCGGTTTGCCGGCGGCCGTGGTCGAGAAACTCAATGCCGCGGGCAACAAAGTACTCGCCACTGACGACATCAAAAAAGCCCTCGCACTCGACGGCGCCGAACCCTCCGGCGGCACGCCGGCTGCGCTGGCCGCGTATCACAAGGCGGATTACGAGAAGTGGGGCGCGGTGATCCGCAAGGCCGGCATCAAAGAGTAAAGCCAGCCGCGCATCTATCTGATATCCAAATAAAACAAGCGTTTGGAGGATCGAATGTCCCAGGAAACCGTGCCGGCTCCAGCTACACTGCGTTTTGCCGAATTTGCCGCCGGCCTGAATTACGCCGCACTGCCGGAAACCGTCAAAGAACATCTGACCATGTTCATGCTCGATTACCTGCGCGTGGCCTCGCTGGGCCAGCGCATGTCCTGGAGTGCTTGGGCGACCAACCTCGCGCGTGAACTGGGCGGCACCGGTCATTCCACGGTACTGTTTTCGACGGACCGCAGCGATCCCGAACGCGCCACCTTCGTCAACACCACCTACTCGGGCAGCATCGATGCCGACGACGTGCATGTCGGCTCCATGCTGCATCCGGGTTGCATCGTGATTTCGGCGGCACTGGCCATCGGTGAGGCACGTGGCTTCTCCGGCGAAAAAATCCTCGCCGCGATTGCCGCCGGTTACGAAATGATGATCCGCATCGGGTTGGCCATCCAGCCCTCGCATTTCAGGCGCGGTTTCCAGAGCACTGCCACCTGCGGCGGTTTCGGCGCGGCAACGGCCGCTGCCAGCCTGTTGTTCAGCGGCAAGAATCGTGCTGTGCGTATCGCCGAAACCATCGGCCTGGTGGCATCCTTCAGTGGCGGACTGACGCAGTTCTATCACTCCGGTTCAACGGTCAAACGCATCCATGCCGCGCATGCCGCCGGCGAAGGCATCCATGCCGCATTGCTGGCGGAAGCCGGATTCTCCGGGCCGACCGACATCCTTGAGGGCCGAGACGGTTTTGCCCGCGCCTATGCTGACGGCCATGATTTCGACAAGGGCCTCGCCGGCATCGGCAGTCACTGGCGATTGCTTGAGACGGCGATCAAACCGCATGCCATCAGCGCGCGGGTGTTGTCAGCAGTCGAGGCCACCGGCGATCTGTGTCGTGAACATCAACTCGACGCTGGTGACATCAAGGCGATCCGTGTCGGCATCCCTAAAATCATCCAGGGCCGCCTTACAGTCAACGAACCCAAGGATGTGCAGGCCGGGCAGATGAGCCTGCCGTACTGCATGGCCATGGTGATCCGGCAGGGAAAAAAAGTGCCGGCGGGTTTCGCCATCAACATCGATGATTTCGAGGCCGCACTGGCCGATGCGTCGGTGATGGCGATTTCGAAAAGCATCGATTGCGCGCTGGATCCGGACGCCGAGCGCGTCAGCACCGAGCAGTCAGTGGGCGCGAAAGTCACGTTCACGCTGCAGTCGGGCAAGACGGTCGAGAAATTCATCGAGGCGCCCAAGGGCAGCGTATCGCGGCCGTTCACGCTGGATGATCACATCGCCCGCTTTACTGCAGAAATGCTCAAGCGATTTACGCCGGCGCAGGTCGACACGCTGCTGGCGGAAGTACGCGGCTTCGCCAAAGCGCCGAACCCCGACCGGCTGATGCACCTGCTGGCTGCAAAAAAGTAAGCGCGCCGCGATGCCGACACTGAAACTGCCCGACTGCGAAATGTTTTACCGGGTCGATGATTTCACCGACCCGTGGACCCAGCCCGAAACCGTGCTGATGCTCCACGGCAATGCCGAGAGCAGCCTGTCGTGGTACGCGTGGACGCCGGTGCTGGCGCGGCATTTCCAGGTGGTGCGTCCGGACATGCGCGGTTACGGCCAGTCGACACCGATGCCGCGCGAATATGAATGGACCTTCGACAAACTGATCGATGACTACTGCCGGCTGATGGACCATCTCAAGATCGACCGTTTCCATCTGGTTGCCGCGAAAATCGGCGGTGCCGTGGCCCGAGTGTTCGCTGCCCGCAGTCCGGAACGCATGCTGTCACTGACCGTGGTCGGTACGCCGCAGGCCAAACGACCCGGCGCCGAACTGATTCCCGCGCTGATCGAGGAATACGAAACCCGCGGCGCCGAACATTGGGCGCGCCGCACCATGGACGGCCGGCTCGGTGAACATTTTCCGGTGGAAGGCGTGGAGTGGTGGACCCAATTCATGGGCCGCGCGCCGGTGTCGTCACTGATCGGCTTCAACCGCTGCATCAACTACGCCGACATCAGCGCCGAACTGCCGAAGATCCAATGCCCGACACTGGTCGTCACCACTGAAGAAAGCGGCCTTGGCACGGTCGAACGCACCCGCGAATGGCAGGAAAAAATTCGCGATTCAAAACTGCTGGTGCTGCCGGGCAAGTCGTACCATGTGGCGGCGAGTGACGCGGAAGCCTGTGCGCAGGCGACGCTGGCGTTTATGCGGGAAACCTCGCAGAAATCCCGTTAGCCCGGATGCAATTCGGTGTCGTGACGCACCCCGATAAAATATCAATAAAAACAACGACTTATATTATATCGCGTAGTATGCGTCCCGCATCACGCCCCCCGCTGCCAGCATCGGGGGTCGATCAACTGCGCTTAATCCGCCTGCGCCCCCGACGCCTTGATGACCTTCGCGTATTTCTCGATCTCGCGTTGCAGGTAGGCGGTCATTTCTTCCGGTGAACTGCCCAGGGGCGCGGCGCCCTGATTCTCCATCAGTTTTTTCACGTCCGGATCGGTCAGCACCTTGGTCATTTCCGCGTGAAACCGCGTGATGATGGTGGCTGGTGTTTTGGCCGGAAAAAACATGCCGTACCAGTTGTCGCTTTCGAATCCCTTCAGCGTTTCATCCACCGTCGGCAGGTTGGGCATCGATGGTGCGCGTTTCAGCGTGGTTACGGCCAGCGCGCGCATGCGGCCGGAATCGATGTGCGGCAGTGCTGCGAGTATGGTGGTGAACAGCATGTCAATCTCGCCGCTGGCCAGCGCAATCACCGCCTGACCGGCGCCCTTATAGGGGATGTGCGTCATTTTTGTGCCGGTCATTGTCTTCAATAGTTCTGCCGCGAGGTGGCTGGTGGTGCCGGTGCTGTTGGAACCGAAATTGAACACGCCGGGTTTCGCTTTGGCCAGAGCCACCAGTTCCTTGACGTTTTTCGCGGGCACCGACGGATGGGTGACCAGGATCAGCGGCGTCGAAGACACCAGCATCACCGGGGCCAGATCGCGCATCGCGTTGTAGTTGAGTTTGCGGTAAAGAGTGGCGTTGACCGCCAGCGACGCGGACTGGAACAGCACCGTGTAACCGTCGGGCGGCGATTTCGCCACCAGTTCCGCGCCGATGTTGCCGCCGGCCCCGGTGCGGTTATCGACGATGATCTGCTGGCCGAGCAGGGGTTGCAGCTTGGCGGAGAACAGCCGCGCCTGAATATCGGTGCCGCCACCGGTGGCGAAGGGCACGATCATGCGCACCGGGCGGTTGGGCCATGTCTGAGCAATGACTGACGTCGTGGCGCATATCAAACCGGTTGCCAGTAGCACTGCGACGCCGGCCCGGACAGGTACAGGAGGGCGACGTTGCGGAATACCGACGAATGAGCACTTGCGTACCTTCATGTTGCGTATCTCCTCACCGGTTGCCGGTGCGTTGTTGTTTTGCACGCCATTCGCACGGCGCAGTTTATTACGATGTAACGGGGAATTCACGCATCTATCGTGTGCAGCGCGAGAATGCGGCAGAGATTATGCCCGCTTCCAGGCCCAGTCAAGCTTGGGCGCAACAACTTGGGCGCAACACCTTCCCCTGACTGCACTTGTTGCCTTACAACGGGCAGTTCGTGCACATGCTTTAGCAATGCGCAGATTACGGACTCTGTGTTGCTGCTGTAGCGGTGCGGGTCTTATGATCTTCTCATCAAGACGAAGGTGCCGGGGCCAGTCGATCTTGCTCGGCTCCATTCGATCCGGAAATCGGGGACTGCGAAAAAATAAAACAATTTGGATCAAGGAGAAAAAATGGGGAGAATTCCTGCGGTTGCCTGCATGCTCGCGCTGATGGCTACGGAAGCGATTGCACAGCCGTATCCTGTCAGACCAGTCCGTGTGATATGCCTTCACAGGCTGGTGGTGGCGCAGATATAGTGGCACGGAACATCGGGCAGAAGCTCACTGAAGCGATGGGCCAGCAGTTTGTGGTCGACAACCGCATCGGCATTGTCGGTGCCGAGATCGTTGCCAAGGCCCCGCCGGACGGCCATACGCTGATGTTTACCACTTCTGCGCTGGCGGTTCGCGCAAGCATCTATCAGAAGATGCCGTATGACGCCCTGAAGGATTTTGCGCCAATCACCCAGGCGCTGTCGCAATCGAACGTGCTGGTTGTGCATCCGGCGGTGCCCGCAAAAAGTGTCAAGGAACTTGTCGCTCTCGCCAAGGCCCGCCCCGGCGAGTTGAATTACGGCTCTGGCGGCAACGCGACCTCCAACCATCTCGCGGGCGAGCTCTTCAAGCTGCTCGCCAAAATCGACGTGGTGCACATTCCGTACCGTGGCGTGCCGCTCGCCATCACCGATGTTGTCGCCGGGCGTGTGCAATACATCTTCGGCAGCCCGGTCTCGACCCTGCAGCAAGTCAAAGAGGGCCGGTTGCGGCTGCTTGCAGTCACCACACCCAAGCGCACGCCAGCGCTGCCGGATGTGCCCACCATTGCTGAAGCCGGCGTACCCGGCTACGAATTTACCGGCTGGATGGGCTTGTTTGCGCCTGCGGGCACGCCACGAGCCATCGTTGATCGTCTGTACAACGAATCGGTGCTGGCCTTGCGCCTGCCGGAGATAGCCCGTCGGCTGCAGATCGAAGCAGCAGAGCCCGTCGGCAGTACGCCGGCAGCGTTCACGGTTTTCATGAAAGAGGAAGTCGCGCGCTGGACCAAAGTGGGGCGCGAAGCAAAGATCAAAGTCGAATGAATCCAACCGGCAACACCACACCGAGATTGAAATGACACGTGCACGCAAAAACTCTCGCCCTGCAGTCGACCGCGAAATGGCCGACATCGCCGATTACGTCACCGGCTATGCGATCAAGAGCAAGCTGGCCTATACCACTGCGCGTTACTGCCTGATGGACACTATCGGCTGCGGGCTCGAAGCGTTGTCCTATCCGGCGTGTACCAAGCTGATGGGGCCTGTGGTGCCTGAAGCGGTGATGCCTGGCGGCGCGCGTGTGCCGGGTACATCGTATGAACTCGATCCGATCACGGCGGCCTTTAACATCGGCACCATGAACCGCTGGCTCGACTTCAACGACGCGTGGTTTGGCCGCAACGGCGCGCATCCCTCTGACAACCTCGGCGGCATCCTCGCTACTGCCGACTACCTCTCCCGCCGCAATGTCGCAAAGGGCAAGGCGCCGTTGCTGATGCGTGACGTTCTCACTGCAATGATCAAGGCGCACGAGATCCAGGGCATCATGGCGCTGGAAAACAATTTCAACGGACTCGGCATCGACCACGTCATCCTGGTCAAACTCGCCTCGACCGCAGTGGTGACGCAGATGCTCGGCGGTAACCGCGATGAAATCATCAACGCGATATCCAACGCCTGGGTCGACGGCCACTCGCTGCGTACCTACCGCAACTCGCCCAACACCGGTTCGCGCAAGTCCTGGGCGGCGGCCGACGCCACCGCGCGCGGCGTGCGACTCGCGCTGATGGCTTTGAAAGGCGAGATGGGTTATCCCTCGGCACTCAGCGCAAAAAAATGGGGCTTCTACGACACGCTGTTCCAGGGGCAAAAATTCAAGTTCCAGCGTTCGTACGGCTCTTACGTGATGGAAAACGTGCTGTTCAAGATCGCGTTTCCGGCCGGGTTTCATGGTCAGAGCGCCGCCGAATGCGCGCTGCAACTCCATCCGCTGGTGAAAGACCGGCTTGATGACATTGCCGGCGTGCAGCAATGGACCCACGATTCCGCCCGGCACCTGATCAAGAACGGGCCGCTGAACAACCCGGCTGATCGCGACCACTGCATCCAGTACATCGCTGCGGTTGGACTCATCTTCGGGCGCCTGGTGGCGTCGGATTACGAAGACGACATCGCGGCTGATCCGCGCATCGACAAGCTGCGCAGCAAAATGCAGGTGACCATCAGCGATCAGTACACGCAGGATTTGCGTGACCCGAAAAAGCGTACCAACGCCCACGCCATCGAGATCTGTTTCAAGGACGGCAGCTGTTTGCCAAAGGTCGAAGTGGAATACCCGCTCGGTCACCCGCGTCGGCGCAAGGAAGGCATCCCGCTGCTGCTGGAAAAATTCCGCCTGAACCTTGCGCGTCGCTATGCGCCGAAGCAGCAGCAGGCGATTCTCGGCGCCTGCGACGATCAGCAGAAACTCGAACGCATGCCGGTCAACGAGTTCATGGCGCTGTTCGTGATTTAGGCCGGACAGGCAGTTTCAGTTGATATGTCCTGACGCCGTTACTGCGGTCATTGCTTCACCGCCAGCAAGCCGTCACCATTCACCGCCACCACAAACCCGGCGCGCTGCAGGCGTTTGGCGACTTCATCCGGCACATCGCGTCCCGAAGTGAGCTTGTTCGGTGAACCGGTGTAATGAAACAGTTTGCCGCGGCGCTTGATGACGCGGGCGAGCTGGTCGTAAAAAACCTGCGAATAGAGTTCGCCGGCGATGCCGAAACGCGGCGGGTCGTGCAGGATTGCATCGACTGAAGCCGCGGGCAGCAGCGCGATCTCCTGCGTGATGTCGCCCTGCGTCAGCGTAAGCACTGGGCCAACCAGTGGCGACCACGGATTGAGTGTGCGCAGCCAGATCACGTCAGGATTTTTTTCAAAGGAAATGATCTGCTGCGCCTGCCCCTGCAGGCACCACGCCGCGAAATAACCCAGGCCGCCGCAGGTATCGAGGATCACCTTGCCGCGCGGTTGAATCAGGCCCACCTTGCGTTCGGCATCGGCATAGGGCGACACCAGTGCTGTGGGCAACATCTTGATGCCGTCGATTTCGAAGGTCGGCGCGCCCCATTCGGTGGGCACCAGTTTGATCAGTGCAGTATTGAAGCGCGACACCGGCGCAAAGCCGTCTGCCGTCCAGTGGTAGATCGTTCGCTCGCGACAAATGTCGAGCCAGGGATATTCCCGGTCCTGCCAGGTCCAGCCTGCGGTGCTCACCGTGACCGTCGTCCGGCTGCGGTCCAAGTCGAGCGAACACTCGGCCGTGGAAGCGCCGGCGCGCAGGGCCGAGAGCAGGGCGTTTTGAACGGGAAGGGTGATGAGTGGAATGGGCTGGTCGCAAGCGGAGGGCGTGGCGGCATAGTCAAAACCTACTATGTGCACAGTACAAGCCCGTGTTTATACTGAAAAATTAATTCAGGATTTGCGTCGTTAAACGACGCCAGACTGGGTGCAGCTTACTCTGCCGATCCCAGTCCCGGCGATCTTTATTTGCATTGTCTTGCTCAGGGTGATTGCCCTTTATCACAATCAAAGTTAGCTTAGTTGCCCAGCACGGTGTCATATCCCGGGAGTGGCATGAAACAGCCGTTGCGATTGCTGATTGTCGAGAACTCGAACGCCGACCTGGCGTCGCTTTTGCACGTGCTCGACAGCCAGGGCTACCGGGTTGCGTTGTCTGTTGTCTACACACCGACAGTCATGCGTGCCGCGCTGGAATCGCAGGAGTGGGACCTGATCGTCTGCGGTCAGCCCATCCCCGATTTCTCTGCTGCTGCGGCGCTGGCGATGGCGAAGGAAGTTCGCCCGGAGGTGCCGTTCATCATCGTTTCGGGTGAAAACGACCTTAACCTCGCCGTGGCACTGATCAAGCTCGGTGCGCAGGACTACGTGCAAAAAAACGAACTGACGCGTCTCGGTTCGGTAATCGATCGCGAATTGCGCAATACCGAATGGCAGCGCCGCCAGAAAGCGACCGAGAGCAAGTTGCACGAAACCGAGGGACTGTTCCGCGCCATCGTCGAGAACGTCGGTGACCTCGTCGCCGTGCTCGACACCGAGGGCCGTCGTGTCTACAACAGCCCTTCGTACCGGCCGCTGTTCCACGAGAGGGACATCCGCCAGGGATCCAATTCCTTCCTCGAGATCCATGCTGACGACCGCGAGCGGATCAAGGAATTGTTCCTGCGGACAGTCGCGACAGGTGTTGGCGAGTGCTCCGAATTCCGCTTTGTGCTGAAGGACGGCAGCATCCGTTTCATGGAGTCCGACGGGCGCGCCATCCGCGATGCCGGCGGCAAGGTGGTCAAAGTGGTGGTGGTTTCGCGCGACATCACCGAACAAAAACGCCTCGAAGCCGAACTGCGCGAAATGGCCGCCACCGACATGCTGACCGGCCTGCCGAACCGGCGGCACTTCCTCGCCCAGCTCGAACAGGAAAAAGCCCGCGTCAGCCGCTCCGAAGAAAAATCCGCCGCCGTGCTGATGATCGACATCGACAACTTCAAGATGGTCAACGACACTTTCGGCCATGCCACCGGCGACCATGTGCTGCGCCACCTCGCCACCCTGATGCGCGAAGAACTGCGCAAGATCGACACTCTGGGACGGCTCGGCGGCGAAGAGTTCGCCGTCATCCTCCCGGGCGCAGATGCCTCCGCGGCCGAGATCTTTGCCGAACGCCTGCGCAAGCAGGTGGCGGAAACACCGGTGGCGCACGAAGACCGGATCATTTCGCTGACCATCAGCATCGGCGTCACCGAAATCAAACCTCTCGATGTCAGTGCCGACGACGCGTTGACGCGTGCCGATCGGGCGCTTTACCGGGCCAAGGAATGCGGGCGGAACCGGGTTACGGTTGAGGTCTGAGTAACTAGCAGCGCGGGATTTCCTGTATCGCAGTGCTCTTGCTTTGAAGCCATAGCTGCGACAAATTTAAAAATAACAATAAAAACATGTAGTTATATGAGGCGCTCGCGGGATTGCAGCGGTGCTTACATTCCGGCTTGATGAACATACGAATATTCGTATAATCTTTCCATGAAGCTGATACGGTTCATCGGAACGTCCAGGGACGATCTTTCGGCATTCCCGTCATCTGTTCGAAACCGCGCCGGGCACGAGTTATTCATGGTTCAGGTGGGCCGGCAACTCGCGGACTGGAAGCCGATACCGGCGGTGGGCGCAGGCGCGTGTGAGATAAGGGTGCGGGAAGAGTCTGGCGCGTATCGCGTGATCTACGTCGCCCGTTTTGAAGATGCGGTGTAAGTGCTGCACGCGTCCCAGAAAAAATCGCAGAAGACCGCGCGCACCGATCTCGATCTGGCGAAACAGCGTTACCGTGAGTACAGGTGTTTGAAAAAGGAGCTAAACATGGCCACAAAGATGGCTGAATCCAGCGGAAACATTTTCCGCGATCTCGGCTTTCCGCCGCATGAGGCGGAAGTGATGCTGTTACGCGCGAAGCTTGCGGAAGCCCTGCGCGTCTGGATGGAGCGCGAAGAATTGACCCAGGCGCAAACCGCAAAGCGTCTTGGCGTGACCCAGCCGCGCGTCTCGGAAATCGTCCGCGGCAAAGTCGAGTTGCTGTCGCTGGATTACCTCGTCGGACTGTGCGCAAAGGCGGGCATTTCAGTGGGTGTGCGTGTGGCGGCGTGATCAGCCGTTAATCAGGGCAGTGCAAGTTTTCCGTGGTATAGACCGGTTCGGCGGGAAAGAAAAGTTACACTGACCCTATTTACTTCTTGCGCTTGATGAAGCGGATTGCCCCGGCCTTGCTGGAAATGAATGAAGCAAAGCTTCGGGATGCACTGACAGCGGGCGAACTGATGGAGATCAACCATGGCAAATAAGCGATTGCGTGAAGAGATGTTTGAAACCGCGAGCGAGTTCTATGACCTCGGCGTGATGGGCGCGCAGACCCTGCGCGAGTTCGACGCTGCGCGCCTGCCCCCGCTGAAGCCCTATGCCGCGGTCGAGATCAAGCGCCTGCGCCTGAAAGCCAAAGCCAGTCAGGCCGTGTTCGCTGCATACCTCAATACCAGCGTATCAACCGTGCAGAAGTGGGAAGTCGGTGACAAAAAGCCGAGCGGACCGGCGCTGAAGCTGCTGAATATTGTCGAGCGCAAGGATTTGAAGGCGCTGGTGTAGTCAGGATATTGCCCATGACCAGGACAGCTTTCAGGACGACAAGAGTCGCGCAAAAAAAGTCGTGGCACCAGCGGTCGCCTATGAACCGTGGCTGGTCGAGCGCCTGAAAAATTCCGTAGCGGCAGCAGCCCACGTTGAAGCTGCTATCGAAGAAGGCGATCAACTGGCGCTGATGATGGCGCTGCGCCATGTGGCGCGGGCGCAGGGGGGCATAGCATGATCCCCTGCGAACCGCGTGGCATCTGAAACGCAGTTCTGTTCCACATATTTGCTGTCGAATCCCACATGATGGGTAGTGCATCGCATCATTAAGCCAGTCAATGTGTGGCTCTAAACATTGAATGTATTGTATCCGGCGCGGGATGTAGGATTCTGGTAAAACAAAAACAAGAAAAAATGCCTGATCAGAAAATCAAGTGCGCTTCGCCTCGGGTTCCAGGAGAAATTTCATGCGTATCACCCCTTCGAATGCACAGCATCCATACCAACACATCGCAACAAATCCGCTCTCCAGCGCCATTGGCGCAGAAATCAAATGCGGTGATCTCAGAAAGGTCACCGATGAAACCTTTACGGAGATTCATCAGGTCTGGCTGGACAACGGCATCGCGATTATTCGCGGACAATCGATGGAGGCGGGCGATCTGGTGGCGTTCAGCCAGCGTTTCGGCGTGCTGGATGAGTCGCCCACCGCGCTGAAAGCCGGCCGTTATCCGCCCGGTTTTCCGCAAATTCTGGTGGTGACCAACACGGTGTTCAACGGCGCGTCTCCGGAAGGCGGGCTGAACAGCGCGGAGGCCTATTGGCATACCGACATGTCGTATGTCGAATCGCCACCGAAGGCGAGCCTGCTGTATTCCGTGGAAATACCGCCGACAGGCGGAAACACCGGGTTTGCGAATATGTACCTGGCACTGGAAACGCTGCCCAAGGCAACTCGTGAGCGGATCGAGAACCTTACGATCAAACATGATGCGTCGCATAACGCCGCGGGCATCCTGCGCAAAGGCATGGCACCTGTCACCGACATTACGACCAGTCCGGGGCCGTCCCATCCCATCGTGCGCACGCATCCGGAAACCGGCCGTGACGCGCTGTTTCTCGGCCGCAGGGAGTATGCCTACGTGAACGGCCTGCCGATTCCGGAATCCGAGGCGTTGCTGAACGAGTTATGGGCACATGCGACTCGCGAGGAATTTAGTTGGCACCATGTCTGGATGCTGGGCGACCTGATCATCTGGGACAACCGTTGCGTGATGCACCGCCGTGATCCCTTCGATTCAAATTCCCGCAGGGTGATGTTTCGCACGCAGGTGCGTGGCGACAAGCCCTCCCAGAACAAACATTAAGCCATTTGGCTATTCATTTTCAGGAGCATCATGGATTTTATTCGTAAAGTGTTGATTGCCGGCGTGATCGCGGCGTCATTTTGCGCAACTGCTGCACAGGCCCAAGGCTGGCAGCCGCAGCGCTCCATCGAATTGATTGTTCCGGGCACTGCGGGCGGCGGTCTGGATCGTACGGTGCGCGCCGTGCAGAAAGTATTCCAGGAAGAAAAACTGATCAGCATGCCGATGACGGTGCTGAATAAGTCCGGTGGCGGGGGTGCTGTGGCGCAGGCGTATTTGAAGCAGCGCGCCGGTGCAGGTGAATATCTGGACATGGCATCGACATCGCTGATCACCAACAGCATTAACGGCACCAGCCAGTTTCGCCATACAGATTTCACGCCAATTGCGAATGTGTCGAGCGAATATCTGGTTTTTGTTGTGAAGCCGGAATCGCCGCTCAAGAACGTCAAGTTCTTGCTGACAAAGCTGCAGGCTGATCCGACCGCATTGTCGTTTGGCATTGCCACGTCACGCGGCAATCATCAGCATGTGGCGGTGGCCGCCGTGGCCAAGGCCGCGGGTGTTGATGCCAAGAAGGCCAAGGTGGTGGTGTTTAATTCCTCTACCGATGCGATTACTGCAGTGCTGGGTGGGCATATTGATGTGTCGACCAGCACGGTCGGTAATGTTCTCGGACATGTTCAGGCGGGCAGGTTGCGTGTGCTTGGTGTCACGTCGCCGCACCGGCTGTCCGGGCCTATCGCCAATGTTCCAACCATGAAGGAGTCGGGCGTGAATGCGCAGATCGACAGCTGGCGCGGATTCATCGGGCCGCCCGCAATGACCGCTGCGCAGATTGCGTTCTGGGATCAGGCTTTTGCGGCACTTGTGAAAACTGCGGCATGGAAAAAGGAACTCGAAACCTCGCAACAGATGGACAACTATCTCAACAGCAAGGAAATGAAGATATTTCTGGATGAGCAGTATGTTGAATACAAGGAAGCACTTATTGAACTCGGGGTGGTGCAGTAAGGGTTTGGTATCCTGAGGGCTGGCCCGTGTGACGGGCGCTTGATAAAGAAAGTTTGTCATGAAATTCGGCCGTTTCCAGCACCAATCCCGCAGCTTCTTCGGCCTCGTCGAAGGCGAGCAGGTCATCGAACTCGACGGTTCACCGTTCACCAGCTACAAGCCCACCAGCAATGCGTATCTGCTGTCGTCGCTGAAAACCCTGATCCCCTGCGAGCCGCGCAACTTCTACTGTGCCGGCCTGAATTACGCCGCGCACATCGAGTGGGGCGCCAAGCGCAAGGGTGTGGCGCCCAAGTATCCAGAGAAGGCCGACGTCGGTTATCGATCATTCAACGCTTTGTGCGCGACCGATGAGGCCATCGTGATTCCCGCCGATGCCTCCGATATGGTGCAGTTCGAGGGTGAGCTGGTCGCCGTGGTTGGCAAGGCTGCGAAGAACCTGACCGAAGAAAACGCGCTGTCGTGCATTCTCGGTTATACCTTGGGCAACGACGTCAGCGAACGCAACTGGCAGAAATCCGACCGCACATTGTGGCGCGCGAAGAACTGCGACACCTGGAAGCCGATGGGACCGTTCATCACCACTGGTCTTGATCCGATGAACCTCGATGTCGAGATCCATATGAACGGCAAACGCGTCGCCGGTTACAACACCAGCAAGATGCTGTTCTCGGCGCAGCGCTACATCGCCGAGATCACGCGGTACATGACACTGCATCCTGGTGACGTGATCTGGCTGGGCACCGACGACGCCACCGAGCCAAACCTGCAGCACGGCGACGTCTGCGAGATCATCCAGAAAGACATCGGCACCCTGCACAGCCCGGTAGTGCGGGAAAAATAGCGCAAGTATTTGATTTTATTTAATATTTATAATCGCGGTAATCAACCCGGTGCCAGGGATGGGTCGATGCCGGAGAACCGATGCCGGAGAGCCGATGCCGGGTACCCGGTGGCTTACAACTTTTTCAGCCAAAAATCCTTGATTGCCGCAACCATGCGGTCGATTTCGGTATCAATGGTCGTTTTGGCTTCCGGGTAATAGGTGTAGCACAGCAAAGTCATATCGTCGAACTTGCCGGCAACCCGCGGGTCGGTTGCGCAGACCAGCTTGCGCTGGGTGTCCTGCACTGTCGGGATTTGTACGAATTCACGCCCATCTTCCCAGTAAATCGACAGCGTCGTGATCTGGATGTTGAGCCGCAGCAGGCGCGTGATGAATTCCAGCCGCACGGCCTGCATGCCTGCAGAGCGCAACTCCATGAGCTTTTGCGGCGGTAAGGTTCCGCCTTGCTTGAGTGCCTTGATGGATTCCATATCATGCATGATCAAATTCCTGACCATTCACCGCGCAGCCGGCGATTGCGGCAACATTGGCATTCGCGTTACGGATGTCTGCACTCTCCAGAGGCTGGTGCGGGTCCATGGTCAACAAACGCTGATGCCGGTGAGGTTCCATGTGAAGTCTAAGGAAATTTCGCCTTAAGGTCTGTGCGGAAAGACACAAAGCACGCGCTAAATGCCTGCTTGGCCGCCCGAAACTGCCGCCCCTCCCGGTACCGGATGGCCCAATAATCGCCTCGGCTGCCGCAGTGAGCGGGGAACACCTTGTTGTGTGACTGGATCAGATCCACCTTGCAGCTTCCTTTATTCAGCGCATGATTACTTGAAGCCGCAGGCATTGTCGGTTGTTGTGGCAGGCGGATCAGCGCAGTGCCGCATATTCAGCGTGGGTGACGAAACTGGCGCCCGGGGCGACCGTGACCAACATGCCGGCCCACCTTTTGGACATCAGATCCTCTCCTCGAAGAATTATTTGATTGACATGCTAACCGTACTTCAGGTGGTGGTTATATAGTCAAAAGCAACTACGCGCAGGCGGCGCATCAGTTTGGGGCGGATTATTTTCCCGGCACGGCCGGAGGTCGGGCGCGGTGCCGCGCGGAGAGCAGCGACAGCCGGAAGCCGATGGGGCCGTTCATCACCACTGGCCCCGGTCCGATGAGCAACGACGCCGGGATCCATCTCAAGGCGCAAACACCTCGCGGGTTGCAACACCGGCAAGATGTTGTTCCCGACGAGGTGACTGGCCGGGCACCGACGATGCCACCCAGCCGAACCTGCAGCAGGGTGACGTCTGCGAGATCATCCAGAAAGACATCGGCTCCTTGCGCAGCCCGGCAGTAAGAGCAGGAAAATAATTTAAAGCATTGATTTTATTGATTATTTTAATTTAATATGGGTAGTGCCACCTCAACCTGAGACTCCTCACTGCGCGATCCTCCTGCCCCGCGCAGGACATTCCTCCCATAAAGATTTGGCGCTTCGACCTATGGCGCGGGTATCCGGCAAGGAATATCTTGATTGGCGTAAATGGATGTATTGGCCGCGGCTGATTGGATCGTTTGTTTGATCGGCGCTACCAAACAAAAACGAGATGTCCCATAACTGAAGGGGATAAAAATGATGCGGCGCATGTTGATGAATGTTGCGATTCTCGTGTTCGGGTTGTGGGGCATTTCTGCTCATGCGGCCATCTCCAGCGGCGATTTCCGCACCGAATCCGATTTGCCGAACTATAGTGCTGCCGGGCCATTGGTCTATCAGAACCTCGGTGCAAGCGTAGGTGCCGGTTATGAACTGAATTCATCGCACTTTGTTGCCAATCCCAGCGGCTGGGGCGGTGGTGTCGTGTTCATGGATCTGAATCCCTTTACCAATATCCTGACACTGGCTTCGCAGGACACCTGGGATTTTCAGACTTTTGTTGCCGGCATTTCCAATATGTCGTTCAGCGCAGGCGAAGTCATCACGGGCATTTCGCTGATAAGCGACAATCTGCTCGACGATTTAGTGATTCCCACGCTGAGCTTCACCTCCAACAGCATTCTGATTTCTTACGATTACACGCCTGATGTATTCAACTTTACCCAAGGCAGTGCAACGTTTCAGCTGACAACCGTTGCTGCTGTTCCGGAACCGGAAATCTACGCCATGATGGGTCTCGGACTTGGCCTGATGGGCTGGATCAGCCGGCGCAGGAAACAGCAAGCCGCCTGATTCTGGGCCGCATCTGGAACAAACCCCGCTGCGGCGGGGTTTTGTTTTTTTGAATTCCCTGGATGGTCCCCTTGAGCTGCAAGACGGTTGGTCGGGCACGGACGCCGGGGCGGATCTGAAGAGGGGTGAGGTCTGCGAGATTATCCAGAAAGACATCGGCTCCTTGCGCAGCCCGGTGCTACGGGTGGGGCCTGATCCGAGCTTTATATAAATATTTGATTTTATTGATATTTTACAGGGTGGGGCCGCGCGCGACCCGCCTCCGGCCAGACTGTATGCCGCGACACAGGCGCCAGCCTATTCCAGCTTGATGCCGGCGGTCTTGACGACCTTGGCCCATTTCTCGATTTCGGATTTGACGAAGCGGCCCCATTCCTCCGGTGATGTCGTCTGGATCTCGACGCCTGCGGTCGCCAGTTTTTCAACGACGTCCGGCAGGCTGAGTGCGCGCTTGATTTCGGCGTTCAGTTTAGTGATTACGGCGGGCGGTGTTTTTGCTGTGGTGAACATGCCCTGCCAGTCGAGCACCGAGAATCCCGGAATGCCGGATTCGGAAACCGTAGGCACTTCCGGAGCAGCAGGCGAACGTTTGGGGGCTGTGACCGCCAGTGCGCGGAGTTTGCCGTTGCGCACGAACGGGATTGATGACGGCATGCTGGCAAAGCTGCCGGAAATTTGTCCACCGACCAGATCCGCCATCGCCGGCCCGCCGCCTTTGTATGGCACATGCACCACATCCACTTTGGCGAGAATCTTGAACAGTTCAACCGCCATATGTGGCGCGCCGCCGGTGCCGCTGGAACCGAATGCCAGTTTGCCCGGTTGTGCTTTGGCGAGCGCGATCAGTTCCCTGATGTTTGCGGCAGCCACACTTGGATGCACGACCAGGAGGTTGGTGACGTTGCCGGTGTAGGTGACCGGTGCAAAATCCCCGACGATGTCGTAAGGCATTTTATAGAGGCTGGCATTGATCGCCATAGGTCCGATGCTCGACAGCAACAGCGTATGACCGTCGGGCGTGGCTTTCGCGACCAGTTCGGCACCGATCATGCCGTTGGCGCCTGGGCGGTTGTCGACCACAACCTGCTGGCCTGTCGTGGACGACATTTTCTGGGCGACGACACGTGCCACCAGATCGGTGCTGCCGCCGGGCGCAAAGCCGAGGATCATGCGCATTGGACGCGTGGGAAAGTCTTGCGCTGTTGCGAGTGCGCAGTTACTCAGCAGAGCCGCAAACATCACCATCGTTGTTGCTTTTTTCATTGGCTTTCCCCGAGAATGTGTTCAAATTAATTGATTGCAGAAATACGGCATGGCCAGTGTTCACGCTAAGCCACTGTTTGCGGCGCTGTCAATACAAATTCATTCATACAAATTCATTCATCAGTCAATACAGATTTATTCTCGCTTGGAGCAGTCTTGCATGAAGGCATGGCGTAATCCGAACGTGGTGTCGTTCGCACAGTCAGTCAGCAAGTTTGTTTCGGGCAAGGATACGCCCCGCGACTTTCTCGAGCGCTGCATCGCCAACGTCGAGCAAAAAGAAGGGCAGGTCAGGGCCTTCGTCACACTGAATCTGCAGGCGGCGCGCGAGGCGGCTGACGCTTCCGCCAAACGCTATAAAGCCGGCAAGCCACTGTCAATGGTCGACGGCTGTCCGGTCGGCATCAAGGACATCATGGGCACCCGTGATATGCCGACACAGATGAACAGCCCTGCATTCAAAGACTGGAATTCCGGGCAGGACGCGGCATGCGTTTATGCCTTGCGCCGTGGTGGCGCAATAATTCTCGGCAAGACGGTGACCACCGAGTTCGCAGTCGGTTATTCGGGAGCAACCACCAATCCATTTGATCCAGGGCGAACGCCTGGGGGCTCTTCCAGCGGCACTGCCGCCGCGGTCGGTGCGGGCATGGTTCCGGTCGGACTGGGCACGCAGACCCAAGGTTCCACGCTGCGCCCGGCGTCGTTCTGCGGCGCTGTGGGTTTCAAACCGACGCTCGGTGCGCTGAACATGGCCGGCATACATCCGTTGTCGGCGACTAATGACCATCTCGGCGTCATTGGCGCAACGCTGGAGGATGTCTGGCGCGTGGCGTCACAGATTTCGCTTGGCGTCGGCAGCCCGGGTTTTGGTTTTCTCGATGGGGCTGCGGCCAGTCTGCCGGTAGCTGTCAAGCCGCGCAAACTGATCCGCCTCCATACACGAGGCTGGGACGAGACAGACGCGGAAACAAAGGCTGCCTTTGAAAATTCCGTCCAGTCACTGCGGAACACAGGGGTTGAAGTGGTGGGCAAGCAGGATGATCCCCGGATTGCTGCGTTTGAATCCGCAATGGAGCGCGATATCGACAGTGCACTGGATATTGTGGCCTATGAAATGCAGTGGCCATTTCAGGACTATGTGGCCAGCCATGGCGAGGTGATCGGTGAAAGGATCCGCGGGCTGATGGCGCGTGCAAACCAGATCACGCCGGCTGATTACCTGGATATGCTTGAAAAGCGCAAGGCCATACGCGCGCATGCCACTGAACTCGCGCAGTCGGTCGATGCTGATGCCTATGTTTTGCTGGCGGCCTCTGGTCCGGCGCCCAAGGGACTCGCCCACAGCGGCAGTCGCAGCTTCATTGTGCCGGGTTCGTGGCTGGGGTTTCCGGCGTTTGCGCTGCCGGTCATGCAGGTTCATGGGTTGCCGTTGGGCCTGCAGTTGCTGGGTCTGGAGCGACAGGACGGGAAGTTGTGCGCCAATGCGCACTGGGTCTTGCGGGAATTCATGGGTGTTGAGGGATAAACGTCTGAATTAAATGAAATGGCGTAATCGGCTGTTGTCCGCTTATCATTTATCGCCGCGTCGTCGCGGTGAATTTTTCTGAAAGAGTCCCGCAGATGCCCACAGCAAGGATTACGCCTGACCTCGAGATGAATTACCGGCTCGATGATTTCAGCGATCCGTGGCGCGAGGCCGACACCATCCTGATGCTTCACGGCAATGCCGAATCCGGCGCGGTGTGGTTCGGCTGGGTGCCGCATCTGGCACGGCATTTTCGTGTACTGCGGCCGGACATGCGCGGTTTTGGTGATTCAACGCCGATGCCGGAAAATTTTCCGTGGTCGCTGGACCGCATCGCCGATGACTATGCAGCGTTGATGGATGCGCTGAAGGTGCCGAAATTCCATCTGGTCGGGGCCAAACTCGGCGGCACGGTGGCGCGGCGTTTCGCGGCGCGTTATCCGCAGCGGGTGCGCACCTTGACGGTGGTTGGCACCCCGCCGCCGCAGCGCGATCAGGTCGCCGAAAAAATTCCGGCGTGGACCGCGGAGTTTTCCAAAGCGGGTGGTGTGGAATCCTGGGCAAGGCGGACGATGTCTGGCCGGCTCGGCAGCGGTTTCCCGCAGGAAGGTGTGGAGTGGTGGTCGAAACTGATGGGCCGCACCGCTTCATCCACGCAGGTCGGGTTCATGAAGGTGATCCCGATTTCCAACATCGTTGCCGATCTGCCGAAGATCCAATGCCCGTCGCTGGTGGTGACCACTGAAGGCAGCGCACTTGGTTCCGTGGAGACCACGCGCAAATGGCAGAAGACCATTCCGGATTCACGCCTGCTGGTACTGCCTGGCGATTCGTATCACGTCGCGGCCAGCGATTCCGATCGTTGCGCGCAGGAAACGCTGGCTTTTATCCGTCAGGCGGTCGCGAGCGGTGCCTGACGGACTGTTACCATCAATCAATGCGGATGTTGGCTGTCTTGACCACTTTGGCCCAGACTGCAATTTCCGACTTGATGTAATTGCCGAACTCTTGCGGGGCCATCAGCGCTGGTTCCGCGCCGGTATTCAGCATGAATTTCTTCATGTCATCGGTCGCGATGATGCGCGCGACCTCCTTGTAGAGCTTGTCGATGATCGGTTTTGGCGTGCCTGCGGGCGCCATCAGTCCGCTCCAGGAACTGACATCAAATCCCTTGACGCCCTGCTCGGCGATGGTCGGCAGGTCGGGCATTTGTGCGGAACGCTCCAGCGTGGCGACGCCGAGCGCGCGCAGGCGGCCCGACTTGATATGTCCGGAGAGTGCTGTTGCGCCGGTGCAGATCATCGGCACCTGACCGCTCAGTACGTCGATCATGGCCTGGGCGCCGCCTTTGTACGGTACGTGCACCATGTCGGTCCCGGTCATCGACTTGAACAGCTCGCTGCACAGGTGTGGTGAGCCGCCGCTGCCCGAGGATCCGAAATTTATCTTGCCGGGTCGCGCTTTGACGTAAGCGATGAACTCCGGAATATTTTTCGCCGGGACTGATGGATGTACTGCCATCACGTAGGGAATCAGTGCGAAGCGGGCGATGGGCGCGAGATCCTTGACCGGATCAAATCCGAGTTTGTAGACGCTGGGGCCGACCGACAGCGGGCTGGCCACGCCGATCAGCAGCGTGTAGCCGTCGGGCGTGGATTTGGCGGCGATTTCGGAGCCCAGCGTGCCGCTGGCACCCGAGCGGTTGTCAACGACCACCTGCTGGCCGAGGCCCGTGGTCATGCGCTGTGCCAGTGCGCGACCGAGAATGTCATTGGTGCTTGCACCGGGGGGATAGGGCACGATCAGCCGGATCGGTCGGGTGGGATAGGCCTCTGCGGCAAAAGCCTGGGATGCGGATGCCAGCAACAATGCGGCGAACAGCGCCGTGAATTTTTTCATGTTGAATCTCCTCGTAACGGTTTTGTTGTTCTGATCAGTCGGGTCAGTCGTCCTGCTGCAGCCACTCCGGCGGCGCCACAAACAACGCGAGGATATCGCGCGGATGGCTGTTTTTGTCGAGCCCTGCCACCAGATCAAGGATCTGGCCCAGCGTTTTTTCCGGCAGCGCATCGGCCACGGTGTCGCGGAACAGTGCTGACAGTTCATCCCAGCTCATACGGCGATGCGGACTGCCGCGCGGATGCGCTTCGCGTGCAGTGAAGGTTTCGCCGTTGTCGAGCTTGATGGTGACACGCGACGGTACTTCCTCGGTGTTGGTGCCGGCTTCGACTTCGGCATCAAGCACGCAGCGCACGCGGCCCGACAGCGCCTGGATGTCCGGTGATTTCAGCGCGGTTTCGTAATCGCCACGGCGCAGTGCCGCCTGTTTACCGCGTTTGTAGCCCAGTGCCAGCGCCATCGCCAGGCTGAAGGGTACGCTCAGCTGCGCGCTTTGCAGGTCCGGCGGATTGAGTTGGGTGAGGCGGCCCTGGATGACTTTGGGAATGCCGACTTCGACATCGGTGATCTGTTTGGGTGTCAGCTGATGATCAAAACCCAGTGCGAGCCCGACATCGACGGACGCCTGCAGCCGCCCGGCGCCGGCGTGGATCTTGGTGCTGACCTCCATCAGCCGGTAACCTTTGCCCAGATCGTCCGTGACCTTGCCGGCATCGTATTTGCCGGAGAAGGCGTTGAAGAATCCGGCTTCACCTTCGAGTATGTCGCGCGGACCCCAGATGCCTTCGCGTGTCAGCAGCGCGGCCATCACGCCGGATTCGGCCCCAAGCGCCCCGTTTAATCGTTTGGTGACGCCTCCGGAGTGATAGAACTGCGCCAGTCCGCCGGCATAGGCGCCGGCGGCGCCGAGTGCGCCAGCGAGATCGCTGGCGTTGAATTTGAGCAGCTTGCCGACGGCGAGTGCCGCGCCGAGCGCACCGCAGGTCGGCGTGGCCATGAAGCCGCGCTGAAACAGCGCGGGTTGCGTCGCAAGGCCAATGCGCAGCGAGGCTTCGTAGCCGATGATCGCGGCTTCAAGCAGGGAACGTCCGTCGCAGTTTTCCTGCTCCGCCACCGCCAGCACTGCCGGCAGGATCGATGCGCCGGCATGATGCATGGAGCCGACATGGGTATCGTCGAGATCGCAGGCGTGTGCATAGGCCCCGTTCACCCATGCCGCGCGCGCCGCATCGATGCGGCTGCCACAGAGCAGGATCGAGGAATCACCGCTGCCGCCGAGCTTCAGTGCGAGCTTGCGTGTGGCGCGGCTCCACGGCAGACGCGCGCCGACCGCGGTGACGCGCAGCAAATCCAGTATCAGTGCTTTCATGCGCTGGACGACTTCGTCTGGCGCCTGTTCGAGACGGAACTGCTCGGCCCATGCGGCTAGTGCCATGGTGGTGGCGGGGGTCTTGTCGGTACTCACTCCGGTATTTCTCCTCGTGACGCGTTACGAATACTCAAAATTTTTTTGAGTATAAACGCAGCACGCGGCAACATTGCCTGCACGGTCACTCTGTGGACGCAGTGAACCCTTCAGATACCGTTCATAGTCTTTTGTTATTCTTCAGTGGGAGAAGGTTCAATGTCCGCATCCGCTCTGATTCAGAACGAATAAAAACAAGCGCGCACGCGCAGCAGAAATATCAGGGCATGCGTTCCATAGTAGAAAATACATTAAGTATTTGTTTTTATTAATATATTAGTTATTGTCCGGATTGATCGAGGAGAACTGCAAATGAAGGAATTTTCAATGTCAGTGCTGCGCATGACCGCGGCCGTAGTGGCAGCATTGTTGTTTGCCTTGCCGGCGCAGGCGCGACCGGTGCTTGAGCAAATAGCCGAGTTCGCCGTGCCCGACGCCAACCAGGGCGTGGGCGTGGACCGCGATCACCTCTATGCTGTCAATAACCGGGTGATCGGCAAATACGACAAGCAGTCGGGCAAGCTGGTGAAAAAATGGCAGGGTGAGAAGGACGGCCCGATCAAACATCTCGACAGTGCGATGGTGATGGACGGGAAGATCTACGCCGCGCATTCCAACTATCCCGAGTGGCCAATGACCAGTTCGGTGGAGATTTTTGATGCGGAGACCATGACTCACGTTGGCACGCACAGCTTCGGCATCCAGTGGGGTTCACTGACCTGGATGGACTGGCATGACGGCCACTGGTGGATGACTTTCGCCAATTACGACCGGCTGCTGGGGCCGGGCAAAACGCCATACGGCCACAAGGCGAACACGGTGATGGTGAAGTTTACGCGGGACTTTCGGCCCGTGGCCTCGTGGACGCTGCCCAAATCCGTACTCGACAAGTTCGAGGACATGAGCAACTCCGGCGGTTCCTGGGGACCGGACGGATTCCTGTATCTGACGGGACATGACCCCGCCGAGCTTTACCGGATGCGCTTGCCGAAGGCCGGTTCCATCCTGGAGCTGGTCGATGCGATTCCGATGAACATCCGCGGCCAGGGCATTGCCTGGGATCGTTCCCGGCCGGGTGTCATCTACGGCATCATCCGCGCGACTGCGAAGGAGAGGGAAGCCGGCGGCAGTCACAAGGTGACGGTGTTCAGGCTGGAAGAAAAACCCTAGACTCAGGCACAAACACGCACTCATTGACGCAATCATGTGCAGAAAATTCAGGGAACAGGCATGACCAATAAGGAAGCTCAATACGCAGCGCTGTGGCCACGCGGTCCGCGCCAGACGAAAGTGAAACCGTTGGCGAAACGGCTGGCTACGCTGGAAGGCAAAACAGTTGCGTGGATATGGGACTACGTGTTCCGCGGCAATGAGGTGTTTGAGCAACT